>R25__coassemble_58_pt1 | contig 72004 bp, 61 predicted proteins | sample R25__metabat2_low_PE_027 | metagenome-assembled genome bin R25 | reverse complement strand
TTAAAGCAAAAAAAATTATTTTTCTCTTGACTTTTTCATTAGCAAGATTTGTTGAATTGATTATGATATGTACGAATCTATGTGCAGAAATCACATTCTTCCGTATTTTATCAGATTGAAAAGGTTCTGTTGAAAGAATGCGCGAAATATCGGAAAGAAATAAACAGGATTGGGCTCACTCCGAATATCCTTTCGATTATGAGTTTATTGACTGAAAGCAAATTGTACGAACAGAGCAAAACAATACCGTCTGTTTTTGTAATTGACTTGATTTGATTTTAAGATTATACTGTTAATCGGCACAAATCAATTAAGCTTGCCAAAGGAGAACTGTTTGTGATGAAAAAATATATTTCGCTTGTTCTGTGTGTTCTTACCGCGCTTTCCTGCTGTTTTTTATTTTCTTTCGCGGGCTCAACAGATAACGAGTTTACGGTAACCGTGGGCAGTGAGGCGCAAAGCGCGGACTCCCTTCAGGCGGTAAAATGGTTTAAAGCGGAAAACGGCGAATACTTTTTCTTTATTCCGTCTTACTGGAACACCTCCGCTCTTACGGTATGGGTCTCCGCCCCCGCGCAGATAAACGGCAAAGATATTGAAAGCGGAACCGAAATTGACCTGGGTAAAAGCGGCACTGTCAAAAGCGGTGCGGAAACATATAAATACAATGTTATTTCAAGCAGCGGCGTTGGCACCGTGTTTATAGCGACCGAAAGCGGCAGCCTTGAAAACGTGCACGCAGACAAAAGCCATAAAGAGCCCGGCGAAATCTCAATAAAAAACGCGGGCGGCAAGGAGCAGACGGAAAGCACGGCGCTCGATTATATCAAAGGCAGAGGGAACGCGAGCTGGAACGGCGACAAGAAACCTTATAATATTAAGCTCGGCAAAAAAGCAAAAATTCTCGGCATGGCAAAAAGCAAAAAATGGTGCCTTATCGCGAATGAAGGCGACCGCTCTCTTATGAGAAACACAATTGTTTTCAACGCCGCCGCGGACGCGGGGCTTGACTATACGCCCGAATGCGCCCCCGTTGACCTTTATATAAACGGCGAATATCTCGGTTCATACCTTCTCACCTCCAAAATAGAGGCGGACGGCAACAGGATAGATGTTGATGATCTGGACGAAATCAATGAGGAAATATGCCTTGCCGAATACGGCGAGGATTTTGATATGGACACAATCGCTCAGGGCGGAACCTACGGCAGATTTTCAGGCCTGCTTGAGGGAACAAACAAATACGCCGCAATTCCCGACGGCGAAGATTCGACAACCGACGGCGGCTATGTTCTTGAAATGGAAATAGCCAACAGATACCCGGATGAAAAATCGGGCTTTGTTACAAAAACAGGCCAGCCCTTTATTATGAAAAGCCCGGAATTCGCGAGCAAAGAGCAGATTGAATTCATCAGCGGATATTATCAGAGGTTTGAGGACGCCGCCTTTGCCGAAAGCGGTAAAAACTCAGAAGGCGAAAGCTACGGCGAACTGATTGATGTTGAATCGTTCGCAAAATACTATGACATAAGCGAATGGACCTCCAACATGGACACGGGGCTTACCTCAACCTATTTCTACCTTGACACAACAAAAGACGGCAGGCTTTACGCCGGGCCTGTATGGGACTATGACATAGCGTTCGGCAACAGCGGCGGAAGGTTCGGCCTTGATTACAAAAACCCGGAGATGTTTACCGTTTGCCACTCTCGCCAGTACCGCAACACTGTTTTCGGCACTTATGACGCCGACGAAAAGCCCGGCATTTTCAATGTTTTGTGCAAAAAGCAGGATTTCACGGACGCCTGCAAGGCGCAGTGGGATGAAAGCGTTTATGAGGCTGTTTCGGCGTGGAGCGGCGAAAAATTTGACGAATACGCCGCGATGATAAAAGATTCCGCCGTAATGAACCACATACGCCGCGGCACATACGGCACGGCGGATATTGAACAGGTTGAGCAAAAATACAGCGCCGATGTAACCGCGCTTAAAAATTACGCTTCGACGCGCGCGGAATTTCTTAACGGCAATTTAGGCAAAATTCAGGAAACACCCGTTAAAACCGCTTTCCCTCTCACGCTGTTTAAAACAGTTCTCACGGGCATAAACAATCTGTTTGAAAAGTTCATAGTCCGTTTTCATCTTGAAAACAAATAAGCGGCAGGCAATTATTCAAAGGTAAATAAGTGCGCAAAAAGATAACCGGCAGGTTCAGAACCCGCCGGTTTTTGTTATTCCGTTGTTATCCTTTTCTTACATCGCCGCAGCAGTTTTTATACTTTTTGCCGCTGCCGCAGGGGCAGGGATCGTTGGGGCCTATCTTCTTTGCCTTGTTGCGCACCGTTCTGCCCTTTTCGCTGCCGTCGGAGGAACCTGACGAGCTTGTGGATGTGATTTTCGCCGCCTGCTCTCTCTTGGTGTCTTCCTCCGTCTTTATTATGACGGTGAGCATCTGTTTAACGGTGTTTTCGCGTATGGCGGTTGTCATCTCATCAAACATATCGTAGCTTTCCATTCTGTATGCCACAATCGGGTCGGTCTGGCCGTAGGCGCGCAGGCCTATGCCGCGGCGCAGCTGATCCATGGCGTCAATGTGATCCATCCAGTTGGAGTCAACGTTGCGAAGAAGAATCATTCTCTCAAGCTCACGCATAAGCGGAGTGCCGTCGGGAGTGGTGCCGAACATCTTTTCACGCTCTTCATAGCGCTGTTCGCCGCGCTCAATAAGCATCTCTTTCGCTTCTTCGGGGTCAAAACCGTCATCTTTGAAATCGTCTTCGGTTGTAAGCCAGCCGAGGAATTTCTCACGCAGGCCGTCAATATTCCAGTCTGCGGGAGTAACGGCTTTGGAGCAGTAGAAATCAACGCTCTCCTCAATGCAGTCGCGCATCATTTTGTTAATGCTCTTTTTGAGATCCTCACCGTCAAGCACCTGGTTGCGCTGGCCGTATATGAGCTCTCTCTGGCGGTTCATAACATCGTCGAAATCAAGGGTGTTCTTTCTTATTTCAAAGTTTTTGCCCTCAATACGCTTCTGAGCGTTTTCAACGGTTTTGGAAATAAGTTTTGCCTCAATGGGCATATCCTCCGCGGCGTTGAGGGTGTCCATCATACGGGTTATTCTCTCGCCGCCGAACAGACGCATAAGGTCATCCTCAAGCGAGAGATAAAAGCGGCTTTCGCCGGGGTCGCCCTGTCTGCCGGAACGGCCTCGCAGCTGGTTGTCAATTCGCCTTGACTCGTGGCGCTCCGTGCCGATTATGAACAGGCCGCCCGCCTCGCGGACTTTATCCGCCTCGTCTTTGATTTCTTCTTTATATTTGTTTTCAAGGTTGTGGAAAGTTTCACGCGCCTCGATAATCTGCTCATCATCCGTTTCCGCGAAGCCGGTAGCCTCGGCTATAAGCTCCTCCGGGTACTGCATACGGCGCATTTCGGCTTTGGCGAGATATTCCGGGTTGCCGCCGAGCATAATGTCGGTGCCGCGCCCCGCCATATTTGTGGCGATTGTGACCGCGCCGTATTTACCCGCCTGGGCAACGATTTCCGCCTCTTTATCGTGGAATTTCGCGTTGAGAACCTCATGCTTTATTCCGCGCTTTTTGAGCATTGAGCTGAGAGTTTCGGATTTTTCAACCGAAACGGTGCCGACCAGCACGGGCTGGCCTTTGGCGTGGCATTTCTCAATCTGCTCAATTACGGCGTTGTATTTGACCTTGACGGTTTTATAGACCACATCCGGGTGGTCTTTTCTTATCATCGGTTTGTTTGTTTCGATTTCAACAACATCAAGGTTGTAAATCTGGCGGAATTCCTGGCTCTCCGTCATAGCGGTACCGGTCATACCGGAAAGCTTTTTGTAAAGGCGGAAGTAATTCTGGAAGGTGATGGTCGCCAGAGTTTTGCTCTCGTGAGCGACCTCCACGTTTTCTTTCGCCTCGATTGCCTGGTGAAGCCCCTCGTTGTAGCGTCTGCCGTACATAATACGGCCGGTGAACTCATCAACAATAAGAACCTGATTGTCTTTTACAACATAGTCAACATCGCGTTTCATAACGCCGATTGCCTTTATTGCCTGGTTTATGTGGTGCTGCAGGGTCATATTCTCGGCGTCCATAAGGTTTTCAAGGTTGAAATAACGCTCCGCCTTTTTAACGCCGTGCTGGGTGAGGGTTGCCGTTTTGGCCTTTTCGTCAACAACATAGTCGGCGTCTTCATCAACAAGGTCTTCTATGTTGTCTTTTTTCATGGTTTCTTTAACCTTCGCCATTTTGAGGGTGTGCGCGAAGGAGTTCGCGATTTTGTAAAGGTCGGTTGACTTGTCGCCTCTGCCGCTGATGATAAGGGGCGTTCTCGCCTCATCAATAAGAATTGAGTCAACCTCATCGACTATAGCGAACGGGTGGCCGCGCTGAACGCGGTATTCGGCATAAGGCACCATATTGTCACGAAGGTAGTCAAAGCCCATCTCATTGTTGGTGCCGTAGGTTATGTCGGCAAGATACGCCTCACGGCGCTCGTCGTTCTCTTTTTCATGAACGATAAGGCCTACGCTCAGCCCCATAAAGCGGTAAACCTTGCCCATCCACTCGCTGTCGCGGCGGGCAAGATAATCATTGACGGTAACAATGTGAACGCCCTCGCCCGTGAGCGCGTTAAGGTAGGCGGGAAGGGTGGCAACAAGGGTTTTGCCTTCGCCTGTTTTCATCTCGGCTATTCTGCCCTGATGCAGAATAATGCCACCTATTATCTGCACGGGAAAGTGCTTCATATTGAGCACTCTCCACGAAGCCTCGCGGAACGCCGCGAACGCCTCGGGCAGAATATCATCAAGCGTTTCTCCGTTTGCGAGGCGCTCCTTGAATTCGGGCGTTTTTGCCTGAAGCTCGGCGTCGCTGAGTTTTTCATACTCGCTTTCAAGCGCAAGAACCCTGTCGCAAAGCGGTCTTATTCGTTTTGTTTCTTTTTCGGAATAATTGCCGAAAATTTTAGTAAGAAGTCCCATAGATAAATTTTACCTCTCTGTATATCAATCTGAGATTTTTGTTGTATAAATTCCCCGGCTGTGATAGAATAAAGCTCAGCAAAGCGAAAGGGGATTTTATTTTGGCTAAAAGAAAAGATTACATTTCGTGGGATGAATATTTTATGGGCATTGCCCTGCTCAGCGCTAAAAGAAGCAAAGACCCCAACACGCAGGTGGGCGCCTGCATAGTAAACAGCAGCAACAAAATTATGTCGGTGGGCTACAACGGCTTCCCCGCCGGTTGCAGTGATGACGAGTTTCCCTGGGACCGCTCCGGCGACGAGTACAACACAAAATACCCTTATGTGTGTCACGCCGAGTTAAACGCCATTCTCAACTCCGCGGGCGGAAACCTGAACGGCTGTAAAATCTATGTCGCTCTGTTCCCCTGCAACGAGTGCGCGAAGGCGATTATTCAATGCGGAATAAAAGAGGTGTTTTATCTCTCCGACAAATACGCCGATTCGCCCTCAACAAGGGCTTCAAAAAGGATGTTTGACGCGGCGGGCGTGAAATACACAAACTTAAAGCCGTCCGAAAACAACATTATAATTGATTTTGACGCCGAAAAGGTTTAAACGATAAAGTTCCGTGAAAACGGAGCTTTTTTGTTGCGTAAAAACGGTTGTTTAACGCGACACGGATGTATCCGTGCCCTACTGTAAAGTTTACCAGTCTCCAAAAGGAGGGTTCAGCGAAGGCTTAAGCGCTAACGAATGGCTTTCTTCAAACTGTGTTTTTGAAATAAAACCTTTGTTGAATTTTATTTCGTTTATCCAATTATATAAATTATATGGAACAGAATTGTTCAGCATAAAACAGGTTCACTTTATTGTCAGATAATCAAAAAACTTTTGTATAACGGGCTTATAAATCGATAATAAGTTCCACCGGGCAGTGGTCGGAGCCGTAAACCTCACTGTGTATGAGTGAGTCTCTCAGGTTCGGCTGAAGGCGGTTTGACGCAATAAAATAGTCAATGCGCCAGCCCGCGTTGTTCTCCCTGGCGTGAAAGCGGTATGACCACCAGCTGTAACGCTGTTCGGCATCGGGATAAAAATAACGGAATGTGTCTGTGAAGCCCGCCGCGAGAAGTTCATTGAATTTGCCGCGCTCCTCATCGGAAAAACCCGCGTTGCCCTTGTTGGATTTGGGATTTTTCAGGTCAATCTCATTGTGGGCAACATTGAGGTCGCCGCAGAATATCACGGGCTTTACGGCGTCAAGGCCGCTGACATAGGCGCGAAAGGCGTCTTCCCAGCTCATACGGTAGTCAATTCTGACAAGGCCGTCTCTGGCATTGGGAACATAAACGCCGACAAAATAATAATTCTCAAATTCAAGGGTGATTACCCTGCCCTCCGTGTCGTGTTCGGGAATGCCCAGGCCGTATGAAACACCGATGGGCTCCTCTTTTGAAAAAACAGCCGTTCCCGAATAGCCCTTTTTTTCGGCGTAATTCCAGTACTGATGATAGCCGGGCAAGTCAAGGGTTATCTGACCGTCAACAACCTTTGTCTCCTGCAGGCAGAAAACATCCGCGTCAAGGGCGGCGAAGCTCTCATAAAACCCCTTGCCGAGGCAGGCTCTTATTCCGTTTACATTCCATGACACAAAGTGTTTTTCAGCCATAATTACCTCCGCGAAATATCGTTTTCCGGCACTATTGTAACAGTATAACACATATTTTAAGAATTGTCACATATTTTTTGAATAAGGCGTTAATTTACGCGCCCCTTCACCGATGCGAGAAGCCGTTTTGCTGTTATGAATAAAACGGGCGCGGCATATTTGTTCAAAATGCCGATTTGTGTTTTTTTACCCCCGCGGTTTTCGCTTTGCGGTCTTGACAAAACCCCTTTATTGTTGTAAATTTGAGAATGATATTATGCGTTTTTGTGCCGAGCAATCGGCTCGGCGCTTTTATCGCAAAAATCTTAATTCAGGAGGAATCCGAAATGAAAAAAATTCTCGCAGTAATTCTCGCTCTCACATTCGTGGCAGTCTGCTTCGCGGGTTGCGGCGGCAAAACAGAAGAACCCACAACAGAAGCTCCCACAGAAGCAACAACAGAAGAAATCGTTACCGAAGAAGCAACATCCGAAGACGCTTCCGCTGAAGATGTAACGGCCGAAAGCACCACAGATGAAGTTACATCCGAAGAAGAAACAAAAGAGGAAGAAACAACAGAGGCTGCAAAAGGCCTCAACTCAACAGACGCCGAAGAAGTAGTCGCTTACTACAACGCGGCAAGAAAAGCTACCGAAGGCCACGCCCCCGCAGGCCAGCAGACAATGAAGCTCGCCGCTCTTGACGGCGGTTCGGGCCTTGTGGGCAACATAGTTTCCGCTTTTGAAGGCATTGCGAAATCGGCTCTTGATAAGAACTCCACTTCAACAGACTACATCCCCGCTCATGACCACGGCGATGTAAAGGCATCCGATGTTAAAAACGCGAAAGCGACATCAGACGGCAAATACACAACCATCACTTTTGATGTTGTTGACCAGAGCGCAGGCGCTTCCACCAAGGGCGGCGACGGCTCCGTAGGCCGCGCTATAGGCGTTCTTGACGGCATTGACTCCGCTCTTAAAGAGCTCAGCGGCGTTACCGTTTCAGACGGCATCCAGAACATCAAGCTCACATACAAAAATGCGAAAGTCACCGCTAAAATCGATGAATCCACAGGCAGAATAGTCGGCGGCACATGGCAGTACAGAGTTGACATCAATGTCAGCTCCATCACTCTTAAGATCGGCATCCTTTCCGCTACACTTAAGAATGTTTACGGCGCGGTTGACTACAAGGTTGTTATCTGACCTTAATCCAAACACTATCTGATTTAAAGAAACAATCGGCGGAGCAATTCCGCCGATTGGTATATTAAGGCGGATTTTCCGTCAGAGAACAAAAAAATCAAAGGAACAACACAGATGAATCACAGAAAAATTCTTGCGGTATTACTCGCTCTTGTGTGTATAACGGCGGTTCTGACATCCTGCGGCGGCAAAACACCCGAAGCCGGAACCTCGGTAACACAGCAGACAACGGCACAGGTTCAGTCAACCGCGGCCGCCGAACAAACAACGGCGCAGCAGGTAAGCGAAACCGAAACTCAGTCAGAAACCGAAACCGAAACAACAACACAGGAAAAAGAAGATAAAATTCCCGAAACGAAGGAAGAAATCCTCGCCGCGTACACCGAGATTATGAACAGGGCAAAAAAGGACGCCCCCGGCTTCAAGGAAATTATGTACCAGAACCTGCCCGATGACGCGAACTCGAGAGTTATCACAAGCGGCAAAACCTTTGTAAACGCGGCGCTCAACCTCGCGGGCAACTTTATGACCGATGAAGCCTCCGCGAGAAAAAAGCCCGACACTTTCGCGAAGGGCGGAGATATGCACCTCTGGCCGGTCAAATACAATAAAGAAGGCTGTCTGCTTACCGACGCGGGCGCTCTTAAAGACGCGAAATACGAACAGCTCCCCGACGGCAATGTCAGAATAACCATTGTTCTCAACAGCGAAAAAAACCCGGAGCCCACACCCGACTGGACTTCAAAGCCGCAGAGCAAAACCGGTTCGGTATTCGCTCCCCTTTCAAAGAAAGAGATTGACAAAAATCTCAACGGCGGCATTGTTTCGGCGGTTTTCAGCGATGTAAACTACAGCCTGACCTATCACGACTGCTCCTCCGCGGTCACCTACAACCCCGAAACTATGAGAGTTATTTCGGTTGACCAGGTGTGTCATGTTACAATAAGCGGTTCGGGCAAAACGCTGGGCACAACGCTCGCGGTTGAAAAGCAGGAACTTGTAAACTACCTTAAAATCTACGATGTGCAATATTAAATAAAATAACCGTTGAAGGCTTGCGGAGGCAATTCTCCGCGGGCCTTTTTGTTTGACATAAAGTGCGTTTTAATCTATACTGTTATTTATCACATAAGAAACGGGGTAGTCTCATGATAGCGGCAATAGATGTTGATTTATCATACAGCGGAAGATTTCTTTTCAAGCACGCGGATATAACCTTCACAAGAGGCAACTGTTACGGAATAATCGGCGCGAACGGCGCGGGCAAATCCACATTTCTCAAAATTCTTTCGGGCGAGCTTGAGCCTACGGGCGGCAAAATCAGCGTAACTCCGGGTGAGAGAATAAGCGTTTTGCGGCAGGATCATTTCGCTTTTGACTCCTGCACCGTTATACGCACGGTTTTGCTCGGCAACAAAAAGCTTTGCAATATTATGGACGCGAAAGAGGAGCTTTACGCCAAAGAGGATTTTACCGAGGAAGACGGCATAAAAATCTCGGAGCTTGAGGAAGAGTTTGCCGAGATGGACGGCTGGAGTGCGGAGAGCGACGCCGAAATTCTGCTGAACGGTCTGGGCGTTACAAACGAGTGGCATGAGAGCCTTATGAGCGAACTGCCGGGCGACCTTAAAGTTAAAGTTCTGCTGGCTCAGGCTCTTTTCGGCTCGCCGGATATTCTGCTGCTTGACGAGCCGACAAACCACCTTGACCTTGAAGCGGTTATGTGGCTTGAAAACTTCCTTATGGACCTTGACAGCACGGTTATTGTCGTTTCGCACGACCGCCATTTTTTAAACACGGTATGCACGCATATCGTTGACATAGACTACGGCAAAATGCAGATGTATGTGGGCAACTATGACTTCTGGTTTGAATACACGCAGATGCGCCAGAGACAGCTTCGCGAGCAGAACAAGAAAGACCAGGAAAAGGCGGAGGAACTTAAAAAATTCATCGCGAGGTTCAGCGCGAACGCTTCAAAGCACAAGCAGGCAACCTCCCGCAAAAAGCTGCTTGAATCGCTTGATCTTGACGACCTGCCCGTTTCATCGCGGCGCTTTCCCTATGTTGCGTTCAAGCCCGACAGAGAGGTAGGCAACGATGTGCTTTTTGTTGAAAACCTTTCAAAAACCGTGGGCGACAGAAAGGTGCTTGACAATGTCAGTTTTACTGTTCTGCCGCGTGAGAAGGTTGCTTTTGTCGGCACGGACGCAGTTGCGAAAACAACGCTTTTCAAAATTCTCGCGGGCGAGCTTGAGCCCGATGAAGGCACGGTGAAATGGGGCGTTACAACATCCGTTTCATATTTCCCCTCCGACAACTCGGAGTTTTTTGACGGGGTTGAAGATTCGCTGATTGACTGGCTGAGAAAATACTCCGACCTTGTGTTTGAGAGCGACGTGCGTTCGTGGCTGGGCAGAATGATGTTCTCCGGCGATGAGGCACTTAAAAAAGCGAAAGTTCTCTCGGGCGGCGAAAGGGTGCGCTGTATGCTGTGCAAAATGATGCTTTCGGGCGCGAATGTGCTTATTCTCGACGAGCCGACAAACCACCTTGACCTTGAGTCAATAGCCTCGCTCAACGACGGTCTGATAAAATATCCGCAAACGCTTCTTTTCACCTCGCACGACCACCAGTTTGTGCAGACAATAGCAGACAGGATAATTGACATTTCACCCGACAGCCGCTATGACAAAAAAATCACCTTTGACGAATATCTTGAGGAAAGACGGGCAAATGAACGGTAAAACGCTTTACATAACCGACCTTGACGGCACACTGCTCAACAGCGGCGCCGAGCTGTCGCCCTACGCGAGGCAAAGCCTTAAAACACTTTGCGAAAACGGTATGAACATAAGCGTTGCCACCGCGCGCACCGCGGCGACCGTTCGCGGCCTGCTTGAAGGCACCGGCATAAACACGCCCGTTGTGCTGATGAACGGGGTGTGCGTTTATGACCTGCGAAAAAACAAATATGTAAAAGTCAGCCCGATAAGCAAAGAAGCGAAAGCTGCCGTTGCCGGTGCTGTTCACTCCTGCTCGCTTGCCGGATTTTTCTATGAGATTGACGGCGACAGGCTTTGCACATACTATGAAAGCCTCGCGGCTCCGGGAGCGGTTGACTTTATGCGTGAAAGGCAGAAAAAATACGGCAAGGTTTTTATAAAAATCGGCTCTGTCGGTGAAATTCTTGACAGACCTCTGGTTTACTACTCCGTTTCCGACACGCAAAAGAAAACGCTGCCTGCCGCTCAGGCGCTGAGCAAAGTTGACAGTCTGCGCTGTGAATACTATAAAGATATTTATAAAGACGACTGCTTTTACCTTGAAATCTGCGACAAAAACGCCTCCAAAAAAACGGCGGTTGAGTTTCTGAAAAAACAGTACGGCTTTGAAAAGGTTGTAGGCTTCGGAGACAATTACAACGACCTGCCTCTGCTTGAAGCGTGCGACGAGTTTTACGCGGTTGAAAACGCGGTTGATTTGATAAAAGAAAAAGCCGACGGTGTAATCGAAAGCAACACCGCCGACGGCGTAATAAAATTTCTTCTTGAAAAGGGAGCGCGAAAATGAACGGTGCTTTAAAAGCGGCGGCGGGAGTTCTCACAGGCTCCGCGGCTTTTCTCATAACAACCGCGGCGGCTTATATGCCTTTTGTTATATATGATTCATATATGAATTACCGCGATGACTGCGATTATCTGCTTATTCTCGGCGGTGATATTATCGGCGCCGACACGCCGAGCCCGCAGCTTTTTGAGCGGATGAAATGCGCCGCCGTTTACCTCAGCGAACACCCGGATGTTATTGCAGTGCCCTGCGGCGGGTGTTTCCGTGAACAACAGAAAAAATCGGAGGCGGAAATAATAGCGGATTACCTGATAAAAGAAGGTATTGAGCCACGCCGGATACTGCTTGAAGACAACTCGACGACCACTTTTGAAAACTTCAGCTTCGGCATTCCGATAATTGAGAAGCACGCGGGAAAAAGCGCGGATAAAATTAAAATCGCGTTTCTTTCATCCTCATATCATATGCACAGGGCCGGGATAATCGCGCGCCGCTCCGGAATAAGGGATGTTTTGCGCGTTTCGGCACCCACGCCGGGAGAAGCGTTCAAAAGGTATATCCGCGAATACTTTGTGGCTTACGAACTGCTCTACCGCAATGTTCCGAATCCCTTCAGAAAATGATATAAAAAACAACCGCCGTTCCCGGAAGAACGGCGGTTTTACTTTGGCTCTTTTGTTATTTGGTTATAAAATTATAAATTTTACCGAAGAAATCAATAATCCAATAAATCACATTATGGAAGAACGCGATGATTCTTCCGAAAAAGCCCTCGTGAGTCTTGTGGCAGAGCGGGCAGAGGTTTTCATCGGGATTTTCAGGATTATCGGGTTCATCGGGTTCGTCCGGATTGTCGGGAGCCGGGTCGGTTCCCGGAACAGTAAGCTCAACAGTTACCGTCTGACGGCTGAGCGCCGCAAAATCTGCGTTTTCGGGGTAAAGTTCCGCATAACGCGCAAACTGTTCATCCGAAAGGCAGACGGTTATTGTTACATCGGTGTTTTCTTTTGCGGGGGTAACGAGAAGATTTTCGTGAGTTATTACTTTCGGGTCGGATGATCTGAAACGGTCCCACTGTTCGGAGGGGTGAGACGGGTCAATGCTTACGGCAGTTATTCCCGCGTCCGTAACATCTTTGACATTGCGGATCCAGATTATGCCGCCTTTTCCGTCCGGGACCGCCTCGATGAATGATGAAAGATTGCTTGTTACTTTATCCGCGCTTTCATTTGCGCCGTTGTTTATTCCTTCAAACAAAGACGCTTTGACCTGCTCCATAAGGGCGAGATGTTCATCAATCTCTGCCTGCGTAATGGGGGAGACGGTCAGTTCAAGTTCCTTGCTTACCGAAAAACCGCTGTGATTCTTGTTTGTCATTGTAACGGTCAGAACAACATCGGCGGGGTTTTCGCCGGGCAGAGGTCTTGTTATGTTGAGGCGCGCAACATTAACCTGTGCGGCGGGTGAACTGCTCTCAACGGTAAAAGTGTAATCGTTATAATTATCAATTCCGCTTGTGCGCGGAATCAGAAGCTGAACATCGTTTGTAACCGCTTCAGGGTCAATAACCTCTTTTGTTCCGATATATTTAAGTTTGTCAACCGTGTAGTTTTCATCAAGCTGACGCTGCATTTCGGCAAGAATGTCGTCGCCCATTCCTTTGACTGTTACATTAAATGTTTTTGTAACTGTTATCGGCGCTTCATCATAAGAGGTTTTTTGAAAACTGAATGTTGCAGTCAATGTAACTTCCTTGTCTTCAAGCGAGCGGTTCACAACTCCTTTGTATGGCTCAAAAAGAGTGTCCGCGCTTGCCTGTGCGCTGTCATCAATGGATATTACCTGTTCGTCGGAGCTTTCCCAGGTTATCAGCGACCAGAGAATTTTGTTCCCGTCTTCATCGTTTACCGCTTTGTAAAGCACAAGGTCTCCGGTAACAGAGTCAAGGGATTCATTTTCACCTTTTATTGTGTCGTCGGTAACTTTTGACGCAACCTGTGTTTCAACGGCTTGTGCCGCTTTGTCGGCATCCCAGTAAATAACCGCGTTCTTTTCATAAGTTGCGTCGGCATCTTCAAGGGTAAGAGTGAACACAACGGGAATGGAACTGAAATACATGGCCCTCCAGACATTGGGATCAGCGTAAAAATAGGTTATTGTGCCGTCATTGGCTATTGTTGAAACACTGTCTGCCGGGTTTTCGGCGGATGACAGAGAAACGCTGATTCCTTCATAGCCGAGACTTTCGAGTTTATCCGAAAGCATTGTGCAGACATTGGTGTCTTCGCCGTAAACGGGTTTCAGACGGAAGAAACCGTCTTCAAGCGACTGAATCGCATTTTCAAGGGTTGCGGCTGCCGCAGCTGATTTTTTTGCAAGAAGCGCCTGACATACGGTGCAGCGCTTAACAAGCAGTTCTTCGCCTTCAATTGTTTCGGCAGTCCATTCGCCGGGCGTATGGTTCCCTGTTGCAGGCACGGGTTCGGTGTATGAATGACCCTCTGTGTTTTCATCGCATCCGCTGCAGGTAAAAGTCTTCACTCCGGCTTTTCCGCAGGTCGGTTCGGTGGTGACAACACCGTCGTCATAGGTGTGCTGATGAGCGGGCGCGCCGGCTTCTATTGTAAGTGTGCTGTTGTTGGGGTTGTTGTTCTTCCCGACAAACTCGTCGGTTGTGCCTGCCGAAAGAGTGCCGCTTGAAGAGCAGCCTTTTATTGTTATTTCGGGTTTCGATGAGTAAGTTGAAGCGCTTGTCGGGATGTTTATCTGACCGACAATGCCGCCCGCACAGCCGTATTCGCCGCTGCCTCCGTTTACATCGCCCGTGTTTACGCAGTTTTCAATAAGATTTGTATATGTATCCGTGTCGGAACAGATTGCGGCAATAATACCGCCCGCATAGCCGGCAACATTACTTACCGAGATTTTGCCGCTGTTTGTGCACCCGGTAACCTGACCGCAGTAATTCTGAGCGACAATGCCGCCCGCATAGTTGCGCACGCTTATATCCGCCTTGTTAATGCAGTTTTTGACGATTCCGTAGTTCTTTGCGGTTATTCCTGCGCAGTATTGGCAGTTTTTTGTTCCGCTGTGAGTTATTGTCATTTCATTTGTGCAGTTTTCAATTGTGCCGTGGTTTTCATAAACGAAAGGCGCGTTGAAAGTTCTTGCGGCACTGAAAGTCATACTTCCTTTTATTGTAAGATTTTTGATACAGCCGCCCTCGTTTAATGTTTTGATAAGCGAATGAAAATTCCCTGTCGGGTTTGTTTTGGTATAGGTTATGCTGAATCCTCCGCCGTCAAGAGTGCCGGAATAACCGTCTTCAAATGCGGTTGTCCATTCGCCGAGGTCAATGTCGGCATTAAGTCTGGCATCGGCTTCGGCAGAACCCGAAACAAATGCAGCAAAATCTTCCGCGCTGTTTATGATGATTTCTCCGTCAGCGTGAACTGCCGCTGAAAGCGGCATTGAAATACAAGCGAAAGTGAGTATAAGACTCAGCAAAAAAGACAGTTGTTTTTTTGTTTTTTCAAACATGGTTTATTTCCTTTCTTTTTGTATTTCGCACCTTCTCGCCAAAGGTTACGGTTGCTTTTTCGTTCTTCCGCCCGCCTCCTTCCGCATTGAAAAAGCGTTGCAACCGCAAACCGAGCATAAAAAAAAGAGCGCAGACCGGACGGCACAAAACACCATCACACCGGTCGTTACGCTCACACCAAAGTTTACGATTACCGTGAAATACGGCAGGTTTCTGACTTATGATGCAATAAAAACAAACGGCAGAAAGCCACAGGGACAATGTCCCGGCAATTTTATGCATCAAACACAGGAATGGCGGTTGCTCCGGATTCGAACCGGATCCCTCTTTACTCTACTCAGCAAACAACTTTTCAAACCGTATTTCAATTGACATATTGAATTTTCTCTATTATAGCACTTTGTTATTTATAAATCAACCTCTGTGTCAGGACGGAGCATCACCCATCACTTGAATATATTTCAAAATAGTTATATAATAATTAAGTTAAGGAGAAATGCGGTATGAACGAACTTGAAAAATACAGAGATGAAATAACTGCAATCGACGGCGAAATGGCGGAACTTTTTGAAAAAAGAATGTCCGCCGTGCATAAAGTTGCGGATTACAAAAAAGAGTGCGGGCTTCCCGTGCTTGACTCCGCACGCGGGAAAAAGCGCGGATAAAATTAAAATCGCTTTTCTTTCATCCTCATATCATATGCACAGGGCGGGTATAATCGCGCGCCGCTCCGGAATAAGGGATGTTTTGCGCGTGTCGGCACCCACGCCGGGAGAAGCGTTCAAAAGATATGTAAGAGAATATTTTGTGGCGTACGAGCTGCTTTACAGGAATGTGACAAACCCGTTTAAAAGGAACAAATGACAAACACCCGTTGTCGGCAAAACAACGGGTGAATATTTTTATCCGAAAAGGGATTTTATCGAATTTATCGTCTGTTCAATCGGGTCATAGCCCATAGCGAAATATTTAAACGCCCAGACCACCGGGCTCCATTTGAAAATCAGCCAGTCGAGCACCGTTACAAGCGCCCTGAGAAAAGCGGGCAGGTCGCGCGTTTGCGGCACAAACACGGGCTCAAACGTTTCACCGTCGCGGTAAACGGTAAACGGCTGTGAGTAGCAGATGCCGTCTTTGCCTGTGATATAAAAACGCAGATACATATAAATATCATCAAGCAGGTCGGCCGAATGAAGGTCAAACTCGGTGTATCCGCCCTCAATGCCGCCGGTGCGGGCAACAACATTGCCTGCCGACACCCAGGTTACCGTGTCAAAATTCTCGCCCCATACCTTTATTTTATCGTTTTCCTCATCAACCTCAATCTTTGTAACAACGGGGGTGGCATTTGACTGCCAGTCCGTTTCATCGCGGTCATAAACAAACTCACGCTCAATCTCCATCATTCCGTTAAGCTCATAGCCTTTTGTAAAGTGTGACATGGCAAACAGCTCGCCGTTGAGCATACAGTCACGAAGCGCCTCGTTAGTCTGCTCCGGCATATAGCAAATGCAGTAAGCGTCGTTAACCGAAACATCGTTGTGCGAATCCGAAAAAGTGAAGGCTGTGGGCACAACCCCGTTGGGAATTGTTTTAAGCAGAATCTGATCATAAAGAATACGGTCGCATCTTGTGTGGTCATCCGTGGCGGAATTTATGCCCATACCCGCGCACGAGCCCCGGTTGTCAAGAAAAATTCTCGCGAATTTATTAACATAATATTCGTCAACAAGCTGACCGGTGTGCTCTTCGGAATCTTTTTGCGGGTAAACATATTCGCCCACATGCGCGAGCATTGTTACGCCGCCGTCTTTATTAACCTCCTTAACGGGTGTTTCGTAATCGCCGAAAACTCCCGCGTAGCCCTGGCCGTAGGTGCTCCAGTATGAGGTAAGGTGGCAGTCGGCAAACGGAGTTGCCATATTCAGCTCGTTGCCGCCGTAAACATCAAGCAGACCGTTTTTGTGTGTGCGTGTTTCGCTTTGCGCGGTGCCGCCGGTATAAGCTTTGTATTCCTCATCGCTCAGGGGCACAATGGGAACAGCCGCGCCGCCCGTGCGCTCCTTGCGCATTTCGCGCATAATCGGTATTGTCTGCGGAGCGACATTCCAGGCAATGTTTGATGTGCCGTGGTCTGTTATGGCAACAATGTCATAGTCATAATCATAATAGGTTTTAATCGCCTCTTTGATTGTCAGATAGCCGTCGCTTGCGGTGGTGTGGCAGTGGAACTGCGTTTTGTAGCCCTGCCAACTGTCAAAATCAACATTTTCATAAGGGTTTACAATGGTGTAATCCCTGACCGACGCCGCGTTTACTCCGGGCAGCGAAACACAGCCCGCAATAAGAACGCACAGAATAACGCACAGCGCTTTTTTCATTTCTATCACTCCTTTTTTCAATGATAACACGCCGTAATCTATAAATCAATTATTATTTATATTGTTTATCTTTTGACTGTTTCGCGCGGTTTTATTTGTGTAAGTTGTTATATTGACAATTCCTTTTGCCAAAATTATAATAAAAAAAACAAGCGAGAGGTGCCGTTATGGAGACTGTAATCAACACAAAATCAGCTCCCGTATGTGAGCAGTTATCTGCCCGCAGCAATAACGGTATGTCTTTTTACTTTTTTAACGCAGTGCGCTTTTTCGCGGACTGCTTTTATTTTTATTTTATTAACACAAGGTGAAGCTGCATTGATAACTGAACGGTGATTATCTGTCAACGGGCGGCTTCGCGATGAAGCCGCCCGGTTTTGTTTTTGAAACCGCGTTGCTTGAATAAATAAAAACATTATCATATAATAACAGAGTTAAGGAGAAAAAACCATGAATGAACTTGAAAATTACAGAGCCGAAATAACCGAAATTGACGCTCAGATGGCGCGTCTGTTTGAAAAAAGGATGACGGCCGTGCGCGGCATTGCCGAATATAAAAAAGAGCGCGGGCTTTCAATTCTCGACGCGGAGCGTGAAAACCGCATAATTGAGAAAAACCGCTCTAACATTTCGGATTGCGAAATTGAGGGGTATTATGTTTCATTCCTCAAAAACGCCATTGAGCAGTCCCGCAAATACCAGTCAAAGCTCATAAACGGGCGCAAAGTGGCATACAGCGGAGTTGAGGGTGCGTTTGCGCATATTGCCGCGAAAAAGCTCATTCCCGAAGGCGAGTATGTTGCCTGCAAAGATTTCACGACCGCTTACCGCGGAGTTGAAAACGGGGACTATGACTGCGCGGTGCTCCCGATTGAAAACAGCTTCGCGGGTGAGGTAGGCGAGGTTACCGACCTGCTGTTTTCGGGCAGCCTTTATGTCAATCAGGTTATTGAGCTGCCCGTTCGCCACAATCTTATGGCAAAAAAAGGCGCGAGACTGTCTGACATAAAAACGGTTGTCAGCCACCCGCAGGCTATATCCCAGTGCTCGCAGTATATCGCGAGGCGCGGATTTGAGATTATGAATTACTCCAACACTGCGGCCGCCGCGAAGCTTGTTAAGGAGAGCGGTGACGCGGGCATTGCCGCCATTGCCTCCGATGAAACGGCGGAGATGTTCGGCCTTGAAATAATTGAGCCGGATATTAACGATATACGCACAAACACAACAAGATTTGCCGTTGTTTCAAGGCAGTCCGACCTGCCCGAAAACCGCGGAACAAACGAAAACTCAATAATCTTTTTCACCGTGCAGAACAGAGCCGGCGCCCTCGCGCAAACTCTTAATATAATCGGCGCGCACGGCTTCAATATGAAATGCCTGCGTTCGCGCCCGATGAAAAGCCTTACATGGAACTATTATTTTTATGTTGAAATAGAGGGCAACCTCAACTCGCAAAACGGCAGGGAGCTTTTGCAGGAGCTTTCGGCTTTGTGCGAACGGGTCAAGCTCGCGGGCACATACAGCGCCGACAACACATAAACGGAGGAGTTTATATGATAATTCCCGTTCATTCCGACCAAAGGGATTACGGCATTCTTCTTGAAAAAGGCGCACTTGAAAAAGCGAATGAGTTTTTTGACCTTGACCGCAAGGTTCTTATTGTTACCGATACGGGAGTGCCCGAAAAATATTCGCAGGCCGTTGCCTCACAGTGCAAAGAGCCCGTAATAATCCGCATTGAGCAGGGTGAAAAGTCAAAAAGCATTGAAAATTTTACCTTCCTGCTTTCAACGCTGCTGAAAAACGGCTTTACCAGAAGCGACTGCGTGACGGCGGTAGGCGGCGGAGTTGTGGGCGATCTGAGCGCGTTCGCCGCCTCCTGCTATATGAGAGGAATTGATTTTTACAATATACCCACCACTCTTCTGTCGCAGGTTGACTCATCCATAGGCGGAAAGGCCGCCGTGGATTTTGAGGGCGTAAAAAATATTGTAGGCGCGTTCAAACAGCCGAACGGCGTGCTTATTGACCCCGACACGCTTAAAACCCTTGACGGCAGGCAAAAAAACGCCGGGCTCGCGGAAGCAATAAAAATGGCGGTTACAAGCGACGCAAAACTTTTGGAACTGATTGAAAACACGGAGAGCTTTGACGACGATTTGCCTGAGATTATTTACAGAGCCCTGATGATAAAAAAGGATGTTGTCGAAAAAGACCCGACGGAGCGGGGCTTGCGAAAAGTGCTTAATTTCGGGCACACCGCGGGTCACGCGATTGAAAGCTCCGCCGGCGGCGCTCTGCTTCACGGAGAGTGCGTCGCTCTCGGTATGCTGCCTGTTTGCAGCGAAAACCTGCGCCGGAGAGTGAAGGCTGTTCTTGAAAAATATTCACTGCCCTGCACAATCACGCAGACGGCGGAAGAACTCATGCCGTTCATTATGCACGACAAGAAAAAATCCTCGTCACACATAACCGTTGTTCTGTCGGATGAAGCGGGAACCTTCCGCTTTAAAAAAATGACGGCGGATGAGATAAAAACTTTGCTGGAGAAAACAATATGAAAAACACTTTCGGTCAGAGCCTTGCGGTAACGCTGTTCGGCGAGAGCCACGGCGAAGCCGTAGGCGCGGTAATTGACGGTTTGGCTCCCGGTATTCCCGTTGATAAAAAAGAAATTGAAAAGCTGCTTTCAAAACGCAGGCCTTCGTCCGCGCTTGACACGGCAAGGCGCGAAAACGACGAGTTTTCAATTCTCAGCGGCGTGTTTGAGGGCAGAACAACGGGCACACCGCTTTGCATAGTCATAAAAAACACAAACACAAAAAGCGGAGATTACGCTTACGGACCCGCCAGACCCTCGCACGCCGACTATGCCGCCCGTGTTAAATATCACGGCAATGAGGATTACCGCGGAGGCGGCCATTTCTCGGGCAGAATTACGGCGGCTCTGGTTGCCGCGGGCGGAATACTGCTGCCCGCACTTGAAAGAAAGGGCATAATTATCGGCACCCATATCTCGCAATGCGGAAACGCGAAAGACAGGGATTTTGACAATGTGATGGGCGATATAATCACACTCAAAAACGCGGATTTTCCCGTTCTTGACGAAAGCGCGAAGGAGCGTATATCGGACGAAATACTCAGGGCAAAAAACAACCTTGACAGCGTGGGCGGAGCGACGCAGACGGCGATTTACGGCCTGCCGGCAGGTTTGGGCGAACCGTTTTTCGACTCGGTTGAAAGCGTGCTGTCACACGCGCTTTTCGGCATAGGAGGCATAAAGGGCGTTGAGTTCGGCCTCGGTTTCGGCTTTGCCGGAGCAAACGGCTCGCAGGTAAATGACCCCATACGCGTTGACAATGGCAGGGTTTTTACCGAAACGAACAACAACGGCGGAATAAACGGCGGCATTACAAACGGTATGCCCGTTGTTTTCAGGTGCGCCGTCAAACCCACCCCCTCCATAGCCAAAGAGCAGAAAACCGTTGATTTTATAAAAAACGAAAATACCTCAATAACCATCGGCGGCAGGCACGACCCCGCCATTATACGCAGAATCTGCCCCGTTATTGACAGCGTTGCCGCGATAGCCGTATGCGACCTGCTCGCTCAGCGTTTCGGCACGGATTATCTCGCAGGGGAGGAACCCGTATGCAGTTCGGTTTAATCGGCGGTGTGCTCGGGCACAGCTACTCCCGTGAGATACACGCCGCGATAGCGGATTATGAGTATGAGCTCAAAGAACTCAAGCCCGAAGAGGTGAAAGCGTTTTTTGAAAAAAGAGATTTCAAAGGCGTAAATGTTACCATTCCTTACAAGCAGACGGTTATGCCCTTTCTCGATGAAATATCCGAAAACGCGCGGGCAATAGGCGCGGTCAACACGGTTGTGAACAAAAACGGCAGACTTTACGGTTACAACACAGACTTTTTCGGTATGACCGCGATGTTTGAAAAATACGGAATAAAAATAAAAGATAAAAAGGTGCTTATACTCGGCACCGGCGGCACCTCCAAAACCGCTTTCGCCGCGGCGAAAAGTCTGGGCGCAGGTGAGATTTTAACCGTTTCAAGAACAAAAAGCGAAGGCACCGTAACTTATGATGAAGCTTTAAGTCTGCACACCGACGCGCAGATAATAATCAACACAACTCCCGTCGGAATGTTCCCCAACGGCGGCAAAAAGCCCGTTGACATATCGCTGTTCCCCTCTCTTTGCGGGTTGGCGGATGCCGTTTACAACCCGCTGAGAACCAACCTTGTGCTTGACGCGCTCGAAAGGGGTATTCCCGCCTGCGGAGGGCTTTATATGCTCTCGGCTCAGGGCGTTATGGCCTCGGCGCTTTTCAGGGGTATTTCCTGTGACACATCGCTTGTTGAAAAGGCGTTCGCTCAGGTTGAGGCCGGCAAAAAAAACATTGTGCTTATCGGAATGCCTACAAGCGGCAAAACAAGCGTCGGCACTCTTATAGCGGAAAAAACCGGCAGGAAATTTTATGACACGGATGAAATAACGGCGGAAAATGCCGGTATGCCGATACCCGAATATATAAACAAAAACGGTGAGGCCCTGTTTCGCGAAAAAGAAAAACTCGCTGTTGAAAAAGCCTCGGAGTATTCGGGGGCGGTTATCGCCACGGGCGGCGGCGCTGTGCTTGACAAAGAAAATGTAAGAGCTTTAAGACGAAACGGCACTCTCATTTTTCTCAACCGTCCGCTTGAAAAACTGCGGGCGGCGGGTGACAGACCGCTTTCGGACAGTTCCGAAAAGCTTAAAAAAATGTTTGAAACGAGATTGCCCGTTTATATGAGCTGCGCCGATGCCGTTATTGACGGCGACATAACCGTTGAGCAGGCGGCGCAGGCGGTAATAAAGGAGATGAAACCGTGAAAATCCTTGTTCTCAACGGCCCGAATATCAATATGCTCGGCATACGCGAGCCGGATATTTACGGCAGACAGAGTTATGAATATCTTGTTGAAACGCTGAAAAAACACGCGGCTGAAAAAGGCGTTGAGGTGAGCTTTTATCAGTCAAACCATGAGGGCGCTCTGGTTGACGCTATACAGCAGGCGTATTTTGACAAAATTGACGGCATTGTTTTCAATCCCGCCGCATATACTCACACAAGCGTGGCGATTGCCGACGCGCTCAAAGCCGTTGGAATACCGACGGTTGAGGTGCATATCAGCGATGTTGCCGCCCGTGAGGATTTCAGGCAGATAAGCTATATACGCGGCATCGCCGTTAAAACAATCGCCGGCAAAGGCCTTGACGGTTACTCGCTTGCCATTGATTTTCTTGTTGACGGAGAGTAAATATATGGATGTTATTATAAAGCCGTGCCGGATTTCGGGCACCGTAAACGCGCCGCCGTCAAAAAGCTACGCTCACAGGGCGCTTATATGCGCGGCTCTCGCGGGCGGCGGCACTGTTGCCGGAATTGAATACAGCAACGACATTCTCGCCACTCTGGATTGCGTAAAAGCCTTGGGCTCGGCAGTCAGGCAAAGCGGAAATACCGTGAAAATTCTTTCGCGTGATACCGACGCGCGCCGTGAACCTGTTTTTGACTGCCGCGAGAGCGGAAGCACCCTTCGGTTTTTTATCCCCGTTGCCGCGGCTCTTTTTGACAGCGCGGTTTTCACCGGCTCAGCGCGGCTTATTGAACGTGGGATAGGCGTATATGAAAAGCTGTTTGAGCAACAAGGAATAAAAGTTGAAAAAAGTGAAACAGGCATAAAAATCACGGGCAGGCTGACAGGCGGAGAGTTTGAAATTGCCGGCAACATAAGCAGCCAGTTTGCAACGGGGCTTTTGCTCGCCATGCCGCTTGCCGGGCGCGGCTCCGTTCTTAAAATAACGCCGCCCGTTGAATCAAGGCCATATATTGACATAACCCTCGATGTGCTTGAAAAATACGGTATCCGGGTTGCCGAAAAAGAAAAAAATGTTTTTTATTCGGAAGGCGGGCAAGGCTATAACCCCTGTTATACGGCGATACCCGGCGACTGGTCAAACGCCGCCGCTTTGCTGGCGTTCAACTCCGCGGGCGGAGATGTCAGAGTAAACGGGCTTGACGAAAACAGCGCGCAGGGCGACAGATTCTGTGTTGAGGCGTTTGAAAAGCTTGAGAATAAAAACGCGGTTATTGACCTGTCGGACTGCCCCGACCTCGCTCCGGTTCTGTTTGCCGTTGCCGCCGCGAAGCACGGCGCGGTTTTTACCGGCACAAAACGCCTTGCAATAAAAGAGAGCGACCGCGCTTCCTCAATGGCGCGGGAGCTTGAAAAATTCGGAGTTAAATCGGAAATAAGCGAAAACTCGGTTAAGATTTTCGACTGCCCTCTTAAATGCCCGTCACTGCCGCTTTCAAGCCACAACGATCACCGCGTTGTTATGGCGCTCTCATTTCTCGCGAGCATTACGGGGGGCAGAATAAGCGGAGCGCAGGCCGTTGAAAAAAGCTACCCCCGCTTCTTTGAAACTCTGCGTTCACTCTCAATGGAGGTGCGAATTGAAACTTGACAAAAACTTGAAAATTTGCATTGTAGGCTTGGGTCTTATCGGCGGCAGCTACGCGCAGGCTCTCTCGGATGAGGGTTATGAAGTAGGCGCTGTGGCTAAAAGGCGGCAGACGATTGACTTTGCCCTTGAAAAAGGGTGGATAGCTCACGGAGTTACAGATGTAACGGCGCAATATATGAGCAAGTTCGACATTGTTGTTTTCGCGCTTTACCCGCACATTTTTGTTGAATGGATTGAGAAATACCAAAGCTGCCTGAAGCCGGGCGCTGTTATTACCGATGTAACCGGCGTAAAGGGCTGTGTTGTTTACAAAATACAGGAAATGCTGCGCGACGATGTTGAGTTCATTGCCGCCCACCCTATGGCGGGCAGAGAAAAGAGCGGAATTGAATACGCCTCAAAAGAGATATTCCGTCAGGCTAACTACATTGTGACCCCCACCGCGAAAAACACGGCAACGGCTGTTGAAATCTGCGAAAGCCTGGGTGAAACTCTCGGCTTTAAAACCGTTGCCCGGCTCAGCCCGGAGGAACACGATGAGATGATAGGCTTTCTCTCACAGCTTACGCACTGCATAGCCGTTTCGCTTATGACCTGCCGCGACACGGACGGGTTTGAGAAATATACGGGCGACTCATTCAGGGATCTTACAAGAATAGCGAACATAAACGATGTTATGTGGAGCGAACTGTTCTTGCTCAACAAAGATGAGTTGCTAAAACAGATGGAACTTTTTGAAGCCGCGTTCTCAAAGCTTAAAAAAGCGATTGAAACCGGCGATAAAGATAAAATGCGCTCGATTATGAAGCTTTCAACCGAGCACAGAAAACGATTTGACAAAGAAGGTAATTGATTATGAATATGGAATTCAAACGCGAAATGCCCACGGCAAGAGTTATTAAAGAGATGTACCCTCTCACAGAGGAAATGCAGGCAAAGAAAAAGGTGAATGACGCTGAGATAGCGGCAATATTCACCGGGGAAAGCGACAAGTTTCTTCTTGTTATCGGCCCCTGCTCGGCAGACAGAGGCGACGCGGTGCTTGATTATATTTCACGCCTTCGCACCGTTGCCGAAAAGGTCAGCGACAAAATTGTAATCTGCCCGAGAATTTACACAAACAAACCGCGCACAACAGGCGACGGCTACAAGGGTATGCTCCACCAGCCGGACCCGAACAACGCCCCCGATATGCTCAAAGGGCTTATCACAATACGCAAGCTTCACATAAGCGCGCTTGAGCAAACGGGCTTTTCATGCGCGGATGAGATGCTCTACCCCGAAAACCATCAGTACCTCTCCGACTGCCTGTCTTATGTCGCGGTGGGCGCGCGTTCGGTAGAGAACCAGAACCACAGGTTAACGGCAAGCGGGCTTGACATTCCCGTGGGGATGAAAAACCCCACCGGCGGCGACCTTTCTGTTATGATGAACGCGATTACCGCAGCGCAGCACCGCCACACCTTTGTTTACTCCAACTGGGAGGTGCAGAGCAAAGGCAACCCTCTCGCTCACGCGATACTGCGCGGATACTCCGGCAAAGACGGCTCATCCGTTCCGAACTACCACTATGAGGACCTTGAATACCTTTATGAGCTTTACGCCAAGAGCGGGCTTGAAAACCCCGCGGTGATTATTGACACCAACCACGCGAACTCCGGCAAAAAATGGTTTGAGCAGCCGAGAATAGCGAAGGGCGTTGTTCAGTCAATGCACCACAACGCCGATATACACAGGCTTGTAAAGGGGCTTATGATTGAGTCATACATTGAAGACGGCAACCAAAAGCCCGACGGCACAACATACGGTCTGTCAATCACCGACCCGTGCATCGGCTGGCAGAAAACCGAAAAAATGATTCTCGAAATAGCCGATTTGCTTTAAAAAACCGCCCTTCGGGGCGGTTTTGTTTTGACGGTTTTTCGGGCCTAAGCGTTTGATTTAACCGCTTTTTCGCACGGTGTTTTCACGCGCAAGCTCAATAAACGCCTTTGCCGCCCCTGTTGTGTATCTGCCGCGCTTTTTAAAAACGCACACATTGCGCCTGCTATGCGGGCCGTCAAGCAAAAAACAGCAAACATCCGGGTTCGGCGCGGTTCGTGAAATCAGCAAACTGCCCGTGAAAGATATTCCTATGCCCGAACAGCTCGCGAGGTATGCCGTCATCTGCTGGTCAAACTCCATAATCACATTCGGTTCAAACCCGTAATCCGCGCAAATCTGCCGGGCTCTGCGCCGTGAATCGTTCGCGGGCTTTAACAGCACAAACGGCATATTCTCAAACTCGCTTAAGGGAACGGCAGGCACTCCGATTGCTCCCGCATTTGAAATCTCCGCGGGGTCAAGAAGATATTTGCCGAGCCTGTTTTTGTCAACAAACGCTTTCGGCACGGATAAAATCATTCTGTCTTCCTCAAAAAACTCGCCGGTAAACGCGCTGCTTCCCGCCGATTCATAATCAAACATAATGTCAATACTGCCTTTCAGGAGCATCTCCTCAAGGTTCACGGTTGTTTCCTCAACAAGCTCAAGCGAAATATCCGGGTATCTTTTGCGAAATTCACCCATAAGCGGAGGCAGAACAAGAGAAGAAAACATACTGCTGCCGCCGAGAACAAGGCTCCCCCTTTTCAAACCGTTGCGGTCGTTGACAAATTCCGAAAACTCGTGTTCAACAGCCATTATTCTCTCAACCGCGTCAATATAGTGCCTTCCGCACTCCGTCAACTGCAGCGGCTTCATACTTCTGTCAAACAAACAGCAGCCCGCCCTCTCTTCGGCGCGCCGCACGGAGGCGCTGACAGACGGCTGTGATATAAACAGTTTTTCAGCCGCCTTCTGAAAACTCCCCTGCCTGTAAACCTCATAAACATACTCCATACCCTGAAAGATATTTTCTTCCATAATCAGCCTCCATGTCAATTATTAATATAATTATACAGTTATATTAATTAAAATTCAATTAATATTTGATTATGTTTCATATCGGTGCTATTATGTGATTATGGAAATAAAAATAATTTCAGGAGGCAGATTATGAGCAAAAAAGGTTACCGCAGCGAACAGGATTCAATCGGAACAAAAGATGTGCCGGAAAATGTTTATTACGGCGTTCAGTCGCTTCGGGCGGCGGAGAATTTTCACATAACGGGGCTGAATATGCACCCGGAAATCATCAACAGCCTGGCATACATAAAAAAAGCCGCCGCGATAGTGAATTGCGAAATAAACCTGCTCGACAAAAAAACGGCTGACGCAATAGTAAAAACCTGCGATGAAATTCTGAGCGGCAGTTTTCACGAGCAGTTTATTGTTGACCCCATTCAGGGCGGAGCGGGAACATCAATAAATATGAACGCCAACGAGGTTATAGCGAACCGCGCCATTGAAATACTCGGCGGCGAAAAAGGCGATTACTCTGTTGTAAACCCCAACGACCATGTAAACTGCGGGCAGTCCACAAACGATGTTATACCGACAGCCGGCAGAATAACCTCCTTGCGCCTGCTATTCAGGCTGAAGGCGGAGTTGAACAGCCTTGTTGAAGCGCTGCGCAAAAAGGCGGATGAATTTGACTCGATAATCAAAATGGGGCGCACCCAAATGCAGGACGCCGTTCCGATACGCCTCGGGCAGGAATTCAGCGCCTACGCCGCCGCGCTCAGCCGTGACATAAGCAGAATGGATAAGGCTATGGAGGAAATGCGCACGGTCAACATGGCAGGCACAGCGATAGGCACGGGAATAAACGCCGATGAGGTTTATATGAAACGGATTGTTCCCGTTCTCAGCGAGGTTGCCGATTTGCAGCTTATTCAGGCGTTTGACCTTATAGACGCGACGCAGAACCTTGACTCCTTTGTGGCTGTTTCAGGCAGCGTCAAGGCGTGCGCCGTTACGCTGAGCAAAATCGCCAATGATCTGCGGCTTATGTCATCCGGGCCGAGGGCGGGCTTCGGTGAAATTAACCTGCCGCCCAGGCAGAACGGTTCATCCATAATGCCGGGCAAGGTGAACCCGGTTATTCCGGAGGTTGTAAACCAGGTTGCCTTTAACATAATAGGCAATGATATGACAATAACAATGGCCGCCGAGGCGGGGCAGCTGGAACTCAACGCGTTTGAGCCCATTGTTTTCTACTGCCTGTTTCAGTCGATTGACACTCTGGCATACGCCGTGCACACCTTCACGGTAAACTGCGTAAACGGAATTACCGCGAACAGGGAGCATTGCGCCGAGCTTGTGGAGCGAAGCGTCGGAATTGCAACTGCGCTCTGCCCGCACATAGGCTACCGCGAGGCATCCGAGATTGCGAAAGAAGCTCTCGGAACCGGAAAATCCGTGAGAAGCATTGTTATTTCGCGGGGCCTTCTGAGTGAATATGAATTAAACGAAATTCTTGACCCGATGGCTCTCACGCGACCGGGAATCGCCGGCAGAGAACTGCTCAGCAGACCCAAAAGCGTAAATTGAAAACAACATAAATATAATTAAAACGGGCCCGTATCACGCCGATACGGGCCCGCCTGTTTGATTAACCGCTGTTTTTTACATCCCCTTGATTTTTTCAATCAGGGTTTTTATAAGACCGATTACAAGCCTGAAAGGCCTCAGAAGGGTGCCGATTATATCGTTGCGCCCGTAAATTCTGTAAGCGCTGTAACCTGTATCCGCCTTGTAAATAAGCTGATATGTTCGCGCCGCCGTTGTCGAGTCATCATTTTTAACACCTATTGTAAGGTTTGCGCCTATAAGGGCGGGATAAGGAATTGTGAGCGTAAAGCCGTCCATCGAATAGTTGCTTACGGGCAGACCGTTGACCAGAACATAATCAACTTTTTCATATCTGCCGAGGTCAACGCTGATTCCCTCTTTCGCGGTTTTGTCGGGCAGAACAGAGAGAATCTGCCTTGTCATATAATCGTAACCGGTCTGCGTGGGATGGGTTGCCGTGAAGGTATTGTCTTTGAAATCGCCGAGAAGCGACCAGTCGTTTTCCGTTGCCTGAACCTCGGTGTTTGCGACATCGGCATAAAGAACATTGAACTGCTTTGCCCATTTTTCATATTGAAGGTTCATTTTTGTTGTAAGCCCCGAGAACAGCGAGCCGAGCGGAATTACGGTTTCATCCGTTAAAGTAAGCTCATTGAGAAGGTTGAACGAGCCAACCATTACTATTGTGGCGTCGGGATTGAGCTCCTGAATCTTCTTAATAATGTAAGGATAATATTCTTTCCAGTAGTCAAAGCCGAAATTGATTTCTTTTATTGCGCTTGAAACAAGGTTGACTATGCTTTCGGGGCTGCTCAGGTCAAAGCTCGCTCCTCCGGCAAGGCTGCCGCCGTTTGACGCTATTCTGTAAACGCGGTAGAACACATCGCACATTCCGAGCTCAACCGTAATGAGGTCGGCTTTTTCGATTACCTCAATTATGTTGCCGCACTTGCCGCACTCGCCCTCAACATAAACCTCGCCTTCTCTTGTGCCGTCAAAAGAGCCTTCATAACCGAAATAGCGAAGCATTTCGTCATAATACTGGTAGTCAAGCGCCGTGTCGGTGAAGTTGTCTTCAATTCCGAGAAGGTCCATAACCATAGCCACAGTCATTCCGGGGTAGCACAGCGGCCAGAAATTGCCGCTTTTATCTGTCATATCATCGGGAGCGTTGCAGCCGACCGCCTGTGAAATCTGAGTAGGCACGGCGCCGACAACATTGCGCAGGAAATACATATCATACTGCCCGCCCTCATATTCGTCATTATTGATATAGAACCCTTCCGCTCCGCAGCCCCTGAACAGGCTGTCGCCTATGGCGAGATAGCCGCCCTCACTGCCGTATTGCTTTACCGTCTGCTTTGTCGCGGTAAATCCGTTAACGGCAAAACAGGAAATAATAAAGGCAACGCAAAGGATTATTGAAACTGTTTTTTTCATAATAATACTGCCTCCCGTTATTTTGTGTGAATTACTGTATTCTGCTGAGGAAAAACTCTTTTTTCTCCTCATTGTCAAGCGAATGCACCGGTTTTATCTGTGCTGCCGACGCTCCGAGCGAAACACATCTTTCAGCCCAGAGCCTGTGTGTGCCCGGCGCCTGCTTTTGCACGGCAAGCCTGCCGATAAAGCCTTTTTCTCTTTGTGACGGGTAGCGTTTGTTGCACCGCCCCATATATTCTTCCATTTCATCAATACAGCCGCTCAGATCGGGCACGCCCTCATCCTCATAAAGAAAAACATATCTGCCCGGCACAACGCTGTCATCCTGATAAAACAGCCAGTTGTCAATTTTCGCGTTATGCGCCTTCGCTATCGCCTCAACGGTGTTGCGCGCGTCTTCCTCACTGAATTTTTCGCCCGCTATGTTAAACATCTGCCCCTTACGGAACACAAAAGAAATCAGCGGGCAGCTGTTGCGGAAGCCTCTTACCTCAACCACATCTTTCAGGCGGTATCTGTAAAGCCCCGCCTGATTTGTTATGAGTATCTCATACTTTTCGCCCTTTGCGAGCTCACCGATACCGAGGGTTTTTCCGCTTTCGTCGCCGTAGCGGATAAACTCATAATAACAGCTGTCGGTGAGCAGCTGCATATCGGTGTTTTCAAGCTCATAGCAGGCGGCGACAAGAGCCTCCGACGCGCCGTAGATTGAAAAATCGAGTGCAATACCCTTCGCGAGCGAGCGTATATATTCCGCGGATGGCCTGAAAGACGCGTTGCCTATTGAGCTTATCACCGTCATATTCGGCCATATCCTTTTAAAAAGCGTTTCATCAAAGCCCTTTTCAAACTGTTCTCTCAGGTAACGCGCCCTTTCGGGCATGGGCTTTAACCTCTTTATAAGATACTCACGAAGCTCCGGCTTTATTTTAACGCTTTTGTCTATTGTGCCTTTTTCAATATCATCAACAATTAAGCGCCAGTTGTTTTTAAGGTAAGCCGTCTGGCTGACATTTATGCTGAAAAACACCGAAAATATGAATGAGGCGTCTTCATCCTGCAAAGCGAAGCGGTAAATGTTGTAAACATAATCGCCGTCGTGAACATCAAAAAGATTTTTGCCGGGAACGGTAAGAATAAACGGGTAAAAAAGCCCGTACTGCCTTGCCCCTATTTCGGCTATATTGCTGCACAGCATACCGTTGGGCAGGCACTCATTTGTGGCGGGGGAGAGAAAAATCCCCCTGCCCGGTCTGTATTTTTCGCCCCGCGTTTTGAGCTGTTGCGCCCCGAGAGCGAGCGCCCTCGTCCAGGTATATCTTACATAGGCTTTAAGAGAGGCGGCGGTGGCGGGTATGTATTTGGGAACGCCGGATGAACCGGATGTTCTTGAAAAGCCGAGAATTTTTGACGAAACAAGAATGTTTTTCTCTCCGTTCTTTATTCGCTCAATATAACCGGCGTAATCCTCATAACCCGAAACAGGCACATCCTTTTTGAAATCTTCGGGAGATTTGATATTGCTGAAACCGTGAAGTCTGCCGTATTCGGTATTCCTGTTTTTTCTTATTATTTTTTTCAGCAGGCGAAGATTTTCCGCCTCGGGATTGCGGGAGGATTTTTCCATGCGGCGCAGGCTTGCCCTGCCCTTTGCCTCCATTATTCTCATAGCCGATTTGCTGAGAAACTTTGCTGACATTCTTATAAAACCTCTTAACCGTTACACAGTCTGCCGTTATCGCGTTATTGTTTATATAAATATAATACCATACATTTATCTTTAAATTCAACTGTTTTTACGCAATCGGCGCTGTCGCAGGCTCCGTTTTGCTTTTATATAAAAATCGCCGGGCTCAGCGCTGGGTTGAGCCCGGTTTTGATATGTTTTTTCGGGTTAAGCCGCTGTCAGCCCCGAAAAAAATGATTTGATTATCTGTATTACTCTCATAAACCAATTGATAACGCCCCGGAAGAATGCGAATACAGGTGATACGCTTTCCTCACCCTGCTCCCCTTCGGGAACGCCCGGCTGAGCCGTGCCTGATGAGGACGCGCCCGCGCTTGCCGTTGCAACGGAAGACCCGTTTGAGTACAGTTTATAAGATGAGCCGTTTGTCAGCGACGGGCTCGCGAAAAGAACAAAGTCCGCGTCTCTGACAGCCGTCGCGCTGTAAAGAGTGCTGCCGGAGGAATCCTTTATCGCTATCACGCTCCCTGCTTTAACAAGGGCCGAGCCGCCGCCGAACGCGTCTGCCGCGCTGCCCTGTGAAGCGGTATTTCTGCCCGGGCCGCCGCCATAGCCTCCGAAGCCTCCCGTGCCCGTGCTTCCGAATGTTACATAAGGTGTCGATGCCGTGTATCGCTGCTGCATGGCGTTATGCCCCACAGCGAGGACGGTCGCCCCTCCGAATGTTATTTCTCCGTCCGCGTCAAGAGGGTCTCCGTCGCCCTGTGACGGTGAATACACTTCAACCGTGCCGCCGCTGAGATTGATTGTTCCGTTTGAGTCAATGCCGTCACCGTTTGAGCAGTTGACATAAACATATCCGCCGTACTGATTGTAAGAAAATGAATATCCCGAAAGGTCGCTGTTCGCCGCGTTTATGCCGTCATCCGCCGCGTTCACCGTTACATTGCCCGAATAAACATTAAGGGTTGCCGCCTCAATGCCCTCATTGCTGCCGGTAATGTTTACAGTCGGCCCGGCTGTGCCCGGCGCTCCGATGTTAAGAACATAATCCGATTTTATGCCGTCATCCGCCGCGCTGACGGTAATGTTGCCTGAAAGAATATTCAGCTCTTTATCCGATTTAATTGCGTCATTCACCGTCGCGCTGATATTCAGGGTAACCTCCTTTACTGTGAGTGAAGCCGTTGACAAAAGCGTGCTTGTCGCGTTGCCGTTTTCATCCTCCTCATAAAGGTCATATCCGCCTTTTATGCCGTTTTTGCCGTAAGCGTTGATGTTGATTGTTCCCGTGCCGCAAACGGTTACATTTGAGCCGTCTTTGCATTTGATAACAGCGTTTTCTATATCGGGATAAACTGTTTCATCCGTATAAATATCATCGTTGTTGTATTTGTCGTCGGCAAGTGTGCTTACCGAGCCCTCTTTGGCAATTATCGTTACACCGCTGCCTTTGTTGCAGGTAATCGGAGCCGTGGCGGACGATGTGAGATTAAGCCCGTCGAGCACAAGAGTTACCCCTGTTACGCTCTTTTTTACAACCACAGTACCCGAGGAGCACGAGCCTGTAAGAGTATAGGTGCCGGAAGCGTTGATTTTAACATCGGTTCCGCTGACCTTAACGCCTGCCGCGTCACCCGAAACGGTAACGGACGAATCGGCAAATTCAATAACCGTGCCTGTTTCATCCGCCGAGGCGGCGGTTTTGAAGCCCGACACAATCAACAGCAAAGCTGTTAATACAGACAGAATTGTTATTGCCCTGTTTTTCATTTTTAACATCCTTTCATTTCAAAATATTTATATCGGGCCGGGCATCAGGCAACTGTGCTTTCCTGTTCCGGAGCCGTTGCAGCGCCCGGGTCAAAGCCTTCTCCGGGAACTCCGCCCGGGAAACCTCCGCGTTCACCTCTTCCGCCGAAATTGCCGCTTCCTCTCGGCATATTTCCGAAGCCGCCCATACCTCCGGCAAACTGATTTGTTATTTCGGTTATCTGCTGCCCGTTCAGGTAAACCTCGCCGCCGTTAAGCTCGGCTTTCCCCTCATAATCAAAGCCCGACTGCCCGGTTATTGTGATTTTGCCGCCGTTTATAACTATATTGCCGTTGGAGTCAATCGCGTCGGTATCCCCCGCGCCCATTGTAATTGTTATTTCGCCGCCGTTGATTTCAACCGAAGGCGTAACGCCGTCTGTTTTTTGCGCGGCGTTAATGCCGTCATCCGACGCGCTGATTGTTATTGTGCCGTCGTTTACCGTTACGGTTGTGCCTTCAATTCCCTCGTGGCAGTCAATGTCAATCACACCGCCGTTTAATGTTACGCTGCTGTCTGCGTGAATGCCGTCGTCATCCGCTTTGATGGTCAGAGTGCCCGAACCGATTTCAATGCTGCCGTTTGAGTGAATGCCGTCGCCTTTTGCGGTAATGTCAATCACACCGCCGTTTACAACAACACCGTCATTGCCTGTCAGAGCGTTGTTTGCGCAGTTGACGCTGATGTTCGCGCTTTCAAGTGTAAGCAAGTCCTTGCTTTTTATTCCGTTGGAGTAATTGCCCGTAACGCTTAACTTGCCTGTGCCTGTTACGGTTAAATCGGATTTTGAGAATACACAGGCGTTGGGCTCCTCCTGACTTTCGTCGGAATAACCGTTGCCGAAATCATATTTCGCGGCGTCGGTAAGTTCATTCTCGGTGCCGTCTTTAACATTAAGGGTCACCGCCCTGGCTTTGACAATGTTTATCGCCGATGAATCTGTGGAGGTGATTTTCACTCCGCCGAGAACAAGAGTAACATTTTCATCTCCGGCGTCAACCGTGATTTTACCGTCTGTCAGTTCGCCGCTTATCGAGTAGGTTCCGCCGCTGCCAATGATTACATTCCCGTTTTCATAAGTTGCTCCGCTGCCCGATATTGACGCCTCTGTGCCGTTGAGCGTTATTTTGACCGCGGAGCTTTCATCCGCCGAGGCGCTTTTTTCACTTTGCGAAGCCGTTGCCGTTTCCGTTTTGCCGTTGAGCGGGCCGCAGCCCGTGAGAGCGAGGCATATAAATGAAAAAGCAAGAATAATAATCAGTGATTTTTTAAAAGTTTTCATAAAAATCCTCCTTTGCCCGGTTCGATGCCCGGTTTTGTTTTACCCAATAATAAACCGAAAACCTAAAGGGAAGTTAAAGAAAAAAAGTTTTTTCCTTTAGGTTCTCTTTAAGAAGCGGGGTTATACTTTGGGCAAAGAAGGGAGGTGCCGGTATGCAACGGCAGATAAAAACAAGCTTCAAAAGATATGAAAAAAAGTTTTTTCTTACAAAAAGCCAATATGAAATGTTCAAAAACATAATAAGCCCCTATGTGAAGCCGGACGACTACGGCAGCTACACAATATGTAATATATATTATGATACCGATAATTACAGCCTGATAAGGGCTTCACTTGAAAAACCGGTATATAAGGAAAAACTGCGTGTAAGAAGCTACGGCGTGCCCGGCGCCGATGATAAAGTGTTTGTGGAGCTTAAGAAAAAATACGACGGGGTGGTTTATAAAAGAAGGGTTACAGTGCCCGAAAAACACGCCGCGGATTTTCTCAAAAGCAAAACAGACGGCGGTTTCGGGCAGATAGGCAAAGAAATCGGTTATTTTCAGTCGTTTTACAATTCGGAACCAAAGGTGTTTATTGCCTATGACCGTGAGGCTCTGCAGGGCCGTGAAGACACGGAACTGCGAATAACTTTTGACACAAACCTGCGTTACCGGCTTGACAGGCTCAGCCTCAGCGACGGCGACGACGGCCTGCCGCTGACTGACGGCGGCCTTATCCTGATGGAAATAAAAATCGCCGACGCCTGCCCCCTGTGGCTGAGCAGGGCTTTGAGCGAATGCAAAACAGCGCCCGCCTCTTTTTCCAAATACGGAGCCTGCTACAAAAACCATATATTAAAAAAAGACCCTGAGGTCACAAAAAAGGAGATGCTTTTAAGTGCTTGACAGTATATTTAACTTTTCATCAATTATTAACGGAACAATCACAATAAACACTTTTCTTATCTGTTCGGCGGTCTCGCTTGTTCTTGGCTTTCTCACTGCTCTTGTGTATTTATTCAAAAACCGCTGTTCGCAAAGTTTTGCCGTAACCCTTGTTCTGCTGCCCGTTATTGTTCAGACCGTTATAATGCTTGTAAACGGCAATATAGGCGCCGGTGTTGCCGTAGCGGGTGCGTTCTCGCTGGTTCGTTTCCGCTCCGCGGCGGGCTCCGCCAAAGAAATTCTCGCTGTTTTTCTTTCAATGGCGGTAGGCCTTGCCACGGGAATGGGTTATGTGACACTCGCGGTTGTGTTTTTTGCCGTAACCGCCGTGTGTATGCTTATTCTGGGCGCGGTTAAATTCGGTGAAGGGAACAGTTCCCTTCGCACACTCAAAATCACAATTCCCGAAAACCTTGATTATGACGGAGTGTTTGACGACCTGTTCGCCGCTTACACAAACAGCGCGGAGCTTGAAAAGGTAAAAACCGCAAATATGGGCACCCTGTTTGAGCTTCAATACACAATATCTCTCAAAGGCGAAGAGGTGCCCAAGGAATTTATTGATGAAATACGGGTAAGAAACGGCAACCTTAACATAACCTGCGCGAAATACGCCGTAAAAGAAGCTCTTTAAAAGCGCGCAAAATCAAAAGCCGGGCAAATCACACCGTTGATTTTGCCCGGATATTATAATATAATTACATTCGGTGGTGATAAATATGAGGCTTCTTATTGCCGAGGATGAGCCCGACCTTGCCGAGGCTCTTACAGTGTTTTTTGAGAAAAACCGGTTTACCGTTGACGCGGTAAATGACGGGCTTTCCGCCTATGAATACGCGGGCGCGGATGATTATGACGCAATAATTCTTGACATTATGATGCCGAAAATGGACGGGATTGAGGTGTTGCGCCGTATCCGCTCCGACGGCAACAAAACCCCGGTTATGATGCTTACCGCGAAGGCTGAAAAAGATGACAGAATAACCGGGTTTGACACCGGCGCCGACGATTATCTGCCCAAGCCGTTTGAGACCGATGAGCTTTTAAGCCGCGTGCGGGCCATGCTGCGAAGGCGTGAGGATTACAAGCCTTCCGTTCTGGCGTTTGATGACATATCGCTGAGCCCTTCAAGCGACATTCTCCGGTGCAGCACAGGCAAATCCGTCCGGCTCAGCGGCAGGGAGTTTCAGGTGGCGGAGCTTTTTATGCGCTCCCCGAAAACCGTTTTCTCTGCCGAAAAAATAATGGAGAGAGTCTGGGGCTGGGATTCCGACGCGGAGATAAATGTTGTTTGGGTTCACATCTCAAATCTGAGAAAAAAGCTCAAATCCATAGGTTCAAAGGTTACAATACACGCAAACCGCGGCCTCGGTTACATTATGGAGGCGGAAAATGATTAAGCGCCTGAGAAAAAAGTTTATTCTTATCTCCATTATCACCGTAACATCGGTAATGCTTCTGTTGTGCGTCGGGGTCAACACGGTCAATCTTATATCGGTAAACTCAAAGCTTAACAAAACCGTTGAGCAGATAATTGAGAACCGCGGCAGACTGCCGGAACCCGCGAAAACGGAATTCCGCGAAACAAACTCCGCTCGCCCGGCAATGCCTTTTGATGACAGAAGGTTTGAAAAAGAAACGGCTTTTCAGACGCGTTTTTTTGTTATACGGTATGACGAGGATGAAAACATCATTGACTATAACCTTGATAAAATAGCCGCTGTTGAAACAGACGAAATTGACGATTTTGTTGAAACGGCATCGGAGCGCGGCGAGGGCTACGGTTATGAATCCGGCTATAAATTCAAGGTTGAGCGGCAGGATGACGGGAATTATATGGCGGTTTTTCTGGACTGCCACAAAGAAGAGAATTCCGTAATAACTCTTGCGGCTGTTTCATCCTGCGTTACGCTTTTTTGTATTGTTCTGATATGCGTTATAATCGTTCTGCTCTCCGGCAGGGCAATAAAGCCGGTTATTGAAAACGACATAAAGCAGAAGCAGTTTATAACCGACGCCGGGCATGAGCTGAAAACTCCCATTACCGTTATAAACACCTGCCTGAGCGTGCTTGAGATGGAAGTCGGCAGGCAGAAATGGATTGACAAGGCGGCGGCTCAGACCGACAAACTTAAAAGCCTTGTGAACTCGCTTGTTTCACTTTCAAAATCGGATGAGGGAAGGGAGCCTGTCAGGATTAATTTCAACGCGGGCGGCGTTATTTCCGAAACAGTCGATTCCTTCAAAGACTTTGCGGAGCAGAACAGCCACCCCGTCAAAGCGGATATTGAGAGCGAAATTGATTTTTGCGGCGACGAATACGCTTTAAGGCAGCTCATTTCCATTCTGATTGACAACGCGCTTAAATACGCGTCGGAAGGCAGCGATATTGTTTTCACCGCGAAAAAGCACAAAAAAGGCGTTCTGATAAATGTTTCCAATAAATGCGATCACATAGACAGGGATGAACTGCCCAAACTGTTTGACCGCTTTTACCGCGCGGACAAATCAAGAAACTCCGAAAAAGGCGGCTTCGGGCTGGGGCTCTCCATAGCCCGCGGAATATGCGAAAGCCACAGGGGGTATATAAAAGCCGACTGCGTAAGTGACAGTGAAATTGTTTTTACCGCTTATCTGAGCAGTCTGCCGAAAAAGGCGTAAAGCCCTGTGAGCGAAAGCGCGCGCTCACTTTCAAAAAAATAACGTGAAATTAAAAGGGGCTGTCACTCTCATAATCCGGGGTGACAGCCCTGTTTTTATTTATAAAGCTCCGGCATCTCCGTCATACGCAGCTTAGCGCAGCCGTAAGGTATAAGTGTAACCTCCCGCGGCGCGGCAAGCGGCTTTTTTGATTTCGGCGTTTTTCTGCACACCGAGCGGTACGGAAATTTCAGCCCCCAGTCAACGGGCTGCATAAGCGCCGTTACCGTAACGGGCGGCGACGCCTGAGAAAACGGAATATCGCCCGGACCGCGGCGGGCAAAGCCTTTTATACCGGGAAACTGTGACTGTATATACTCTGCAAGGGAGTCAACATAAGAATCGCCATATGTTGCATCTTTTGATTTTTCAGATAAAAACCGTCCGATTTCCCGATACATCAGAATCAGTTCTTCGTTTATTTTACGGTATGCATTCGCACGGGATTCTTCAATTACGCAGGATATTTCTGAGAATGTATTGTCAAGTTCTTTCACATAAACATATTCCTTTTTCGCAAGTTACTATAGTTGATGATATCATAATTTCTTCGATAACACAATCTATTATTGTTTTTATTCTGTAGGCATTATTTTCTTTATAAATATTTAAATATATGGTAAACTCATTGCAAGAAGACTATAAAAGGGAAAAATTTTTTCGTTAGATTTGCGATTTGAACTGACTACTTAATGAGAGCAAAAATTCTGAAAGGAGGCAAGGCGGATTGAATGATAAAAACAGAATACGGAAACCGGCAGATAAACTTGTAAGCGAATGCTTTAAAGAATATCGGCTCAAGCTGTTCAGATACTGCCTTGCCAGACTTGATGGTTCGCGTGAGGATGCCGATGACTGTGTGCAGGATGCTTTTCTTGTTTTTCAGAAAACACTTGCCGAAGGCAAAACAGTTGAAAACCCGCGGGCGTTTCTTTACCGCACGGCAGATAATTTTGTCAAGCGGCGCAAAGCGGAAAACGCCAAAGCCGCAAAACGGCAGGTGTCTCTCGAGGATGCCGAAAGCTCCGTTACGGTTGATTTCAATTACCTTAAGGCAGTTGATGAAACGGATTACGACCTGCTGGCGGAGGAGTTGATTAAAACTCTCTCGGATGATGAAAAGGCGCTTTACGATTTGCGGTTTGTGCGCAGAACCGCAGTTAACGATATTGCCGTAATTTTGAAAATTTCACCCGCTGCGGTCTCAATGAGACTCAAGCGTCTGAAAGAGAAAGTGAAAATGAAAGTATATGAGAAAGGAGGCGGATGAATTGAGCGCTGCAGTTGTAACCAGGAGCATACTTCTCAGCGAAGATTTCACCGGAAATCTTGAAGAAGAACTTTGCGCGTATCTTAACAACCTTATTGATGAAGAACTCGAAAAAGGCGACAAAACGGATTTTGACCTGATTGACGAATACGCCGAAGCGATTAACTTTATCCGTGAAAACGGAACTGCGGATATTCTGCCCGTAATATCCGACCGTGAGTTTACAGACAAGCTCGGCATGAAGAACAAATCAGCCGTGCCGAAAATTGCCGCTGCCGCCGCGGTTATAATCGCGGTAATCGGCATAAATTCCGCCGTTTCACAAGAAATAAATGTTAATCTTATTGAAAAAGGCGCGATGTATATAAAAGATCTGTTTAATCCGCAGTCCGTTTCCGAGGAACAGACGGAAACAACCGTTCCTCCTACTGAGGAAAAAACAGCCGCGCCCGAAATTATTACGAGTATTGAACTCGATTATGATGAAAACTTCCGCACAGAATATTATGTAGGTGAGAATTTTGACCGCAGGGGGCTTAATGTTTACCTTATTACGCAAAACGGAAAAACCCGGACCGATAAATATGAAATCATAACGGAATCGCCGTTTGCCCAAAAAGCGGGAGAACAGGCAGTTACAATAACCGCAGAAGGATTCAGCAAAAGCTTTACTGTCAGAATAATCAACTCCGAAAAAACGCCGGTTCTCAATTCAATCTATGCGACCTTCCCCGACGGGTTCGATTTCGCCTACCGCGGCGAGCCGGATCTGAGCGGAATGCGTGTTTACGCCGTTTACAGCGACGGCGATGAAAGAGAACTGACAAAAGATGAATACACCTTAACGGTTGATGAATCAAAAAATCCATTCGTAAAAACAGCCGCCGTTAAAGTTGAGTATTGCGGATGCACGAGCGAGTTTGTGATGAAAGGAGTATTAAAATGAAAAGCATTTTTATAAAGTTGATTGCAACGGCATTATGCGTGTTGATGTTAACGGGTATGTTTGCTCCGTCCTTTGTTTCAACAAACGCAGGTGCAACGCTTGTTTACGGTGACAAGCCGACTGCCGACCTCGGCACCGGCACTTATGTATCCGGAGATTTTATTTATTGTGCAGACTTGTCCGAAGATTTACCTCAATCCGTTGATTTGGGCTTCGGCCTGGGTAATGTTGACAAATATCTTCCGTCGAACAGAATAGTTATAACCGGTTATACCGGCAATGCAACGCGCCTGACAATTCCGTCAAAAATCGACGGTTATACCGTAGGCAGAATAGCACCCAATGCGTTTGTTCCTTCGTCAACCTGCCACACCGAGAACCTTACATATTTAAAAATTCCATCGTCTGTATATATGATATCGGGAAGATGCTTTGCAAATTGCAAAAATCTCAGCAAGGTTGTTCTCTCGGAAGGATTGGAGTATATGCTTCTTTCACCGTTTGAGGGCTGCACAAAACTTACTGAAATAAATCTGCCCTCCACAATAATCGGTCTGGTGTTTGCTTTTAACGGCACCGAAATTTCCGAGATAACTGTCCCCGCCGCAAAAGATGCTGAGCATGATTTGCTTGAACTGGCGGAAGGAAGAACATACATGGGGCTTACCGTTTTCGGTAATTCTTCTGTAAGAAAAATGACGGTAAATAAAAACAATGTTATGTTTATTCCCATTGCGTCTCCAACACAGGAAACTGTTTTTAACGGAACGGTTATACCGTGTGACGCTTTTGGTCTTGAGGGAGTGCAGTGCGAAACGCCTCAAGTATTTTTCAAAAAAGGGCTGCCGGATGAAATAGCAAACGGCGGGGCATTTGCCGGTTATACAAGGCACATTGATCCCGACGGCGGAGTACGGTTTGATCACGGTGAACCCGACGCAACAAACATAAGCGGTGATTATGAATATATGCTCAATTCGCAGTCAAAAGCCGTAATCACCGCGTATAACGGCACGGCAACCGCGGTTAATATTCCCTCTCAACTTGACGGTCACAGTGTAGTGAAAGTAGGAGATTATTCTTTCAAAAACAATACATCCGTGACTTCTGTCAACCTTCCAGCATCGGTAAAAGAAATCGGCACCTACGCATTTTACGGATGCACCGGTCTTTCATACATAAATCTGGCCGGAGTTACCGATATAGGTCTGGGAGCTTTCAAAGCATGCGGTTCGTTAAGCAGTGTGATCCTGGCGGAAACACTTGAATATCTCGGAGATAACGCTTTTGAAAGCACGGCTTTAATAAGCGTTACAATACCCTCAAACATTACTAAACTCGGCAATTCTCTGTTCAGAAACTGCTCGGCTTTAAACAGTATATCATTTACAGGTAATGTTGATTTTATAGGTGAACACTGTTTTGACTCTTGTTCTTCGCTTAGCATCTTCGATTTTTCCCGTGCCCCGAGATATATCGGAGATTATGCGTTTGCTTCAAGCGGAATACGCTCGGCGTCAATCGGCGGACTGCGGCGGGTAGGCGCAGGCGTGTTTGACAATTCTGCTCTTGAAAGCGTCAGTGTTTCCGGTGTTGACCTTGAACTTTTCGGCACTTTTTCTTATGCTTCCCACCTCAGAACCGCGTTTCTCGGCAGCGGCGTTACGGCTGTTTACAAAGAAACATTCAAAAACTGCTCACAGCTTGAAACACTTACTTTAGGTGAGGATGTTGCATATATATCAAATGATACATTTCTCGGGTGCGGCAACCTTAAAACACTTTATTATAACGCAAAAGATGTTTCAACCAAATTTTCTCTTTTGGTTGCGAACATAAAGAGTGAACCGGATTTCAGGAATCAACTCTACAGGGATTTATCTCCTTTTAAAGTGTCGTTTGACAATATCATATTCGGCAATAAAGTCAGAGCGATAGGTCAGGGCCTATTCTCAAACCAGATGAATATAACGTCGGTATTTCTTCCGAAAAGCGTTAAAACAATCAGACGGCTTGCATTTTTCAACTGCTCCGCCCTTGAAACGGTTGTCTGGAATTCTCCTGTAAAAAAGGTTGAGGTCGCTGCATTCTGGGGCTGCGAAAACCTTGTCGATTTTAATTTTGTCAACCTGTCAACCACCAATCTCAGAGCATTTGCTTCAACAAATATTGAAACAGTCTCACTCGGGCTGACTGCGATTGTTGAAGAGGATACACCCGAATCACAGCCATTGCCTCAGTTGAATATGTTAAGAGCAAAAAGTTTCGATTCAACTGATGTTGAAGAGGACGAGCCGTATTATGAGGAAGAAGATGAACAGCCCAATCTTACGGTTATTGCCGAAGAGTCTTTTGAAAACAATGCATCGCTTATTTCTGTGGGAATAGGCGGAAATGTTGAAACAATAGAAGGCAAGGCGTTTGCAAACTGTGAAAACCTTGAGAAAGCAGTCATATCCGACAGCGTAACGGAAATTGCCGCGGATGCTTTTGAAAACTGCCCTAAACTTACGATTTACTGCTTTGAAAACTCACCCGCTCACCTTTACGCCGCTGCAAACGGAATAAGAGTAACCACTCTTGTTATTGACCCCATACCCAATCAGATCTATACCGGTCATGCAATCCGGCCTGCCTTAAATGTTACCTGTTCAGGGAGCCATCTTGCAAAGGGAGAAGATTACGAGGTTTCATATTCAAACAACATAAATGTCGGCACCGCGACAGTCCGGGTTAACGGTGAAAACGATTATAAAATGCTTACAAGCACGGTTAATTTCACAATTGTCACGCGTGATATTTCAAATGTTTATGTTTTATCAATTGATGAGCAGAGCTACACCGGCTCCGCTGTTACGCCGGAGGTAACCGTCACATACAGCGGTAAAATTCTGAATGAGGGAAAGGATTACACCGTAAATTATTACAACAACATTTCATCGGGCACGGCAAAAGCGGTAATCAGGGGCTGCGGTAATTATTCAGGTGTAAAAACAGTTGAATTCACTATCTCCGATAATCCGCAGACATCACCTGTTCTCAGATTGCTGAAATCAATCATAAGGTTTTTTGCGGTGTTTTTTTCACTTTTCAGGTAAGGATTTAGTTATGAAAAAAAACACAGCATTTCTTATTTCATTTGTTTTTGTCGCATTATTGTTTTCATCATGCTCAGCTACCGGTAATGCAGCTGAACCTTTTGCCGATAATAAATACACCTGCGCAGGAAATCTTCAACTCGGCAATAACGAACTTACCATCAGCGGTAAAAATATTTATTACACTTTTGAACCAGAAAAGGACGGCGTTTACTCTTTGAGCGCTGGTCTTGTCAATACTTATAAAAATACCGATGATATAACATCGAATGAACCTCTGTTTTCCCTGTTTGCCTGGTCTGCAGAAGATGAGACCTCTGAATTCAAGAATCTTTATTATTTCAAAAGTGCAGAAACTGTATTTATTACCTATGACTATCATGGTGATAACAGTCCTTCACTCATTATTGAATATCTTGGTAAAAATGAAGATGTAAAAAATGACTCCGATTCTTTAAAGATTATGGGCTCTGATGTCTGTTATGATGATGAAAGCGACAAATATCTTATAGTTGGCACTTTTACAATGTCATTTTCCGGCACCGCTGTAAAATATGAAAGCGGAGAAATTTACACGGATAGTGAAATAGTCCGCGGAGAAAACACTGTTGAAATTAATCTGCTTGGCAAAAGTTTCTATTTAAATCTGAACATTTACGGCATTGAAGATTTTGTCGCGGGTATCCGACTGCCAGAAGAATTCAGAAAAAAAGGAACACGCACATATGATGGTGAAATTATACCTGCTTACCCTGAATATGTTATTGTTGAATATACTGACGGCAGAACAGTGAAGTCTGGAGATGCATTACATGATTATTATATTGAACTGCCCGACGGACAAGCAATAGGTGGATATTTATACTATGATGAAAACGAACATCTACTTTTTGAAATTGCAGATAAAACATATGATTTTGGTCCGAACTGCAAAAAGGCAAATTTCTTTCAAAATGTTGGATGTCTTATAAACAATCTGCGTGGTATAGTTGTAAAATCATCAGCTGAAATTGTTTTTTCCGTAAGTGTTGAAAGCAAGAACTTTTTCCGTGCCCTGATTGATGTTATAAGAAGAATTCCTTCTGCCGTTTCAGAAGAATACATCGCATTTTTTCTTGGCATTTAGTATAGATGAAAACAGTTTCTGCCAATCGTTTTGACAGAAACTGTTTTTCTTTTTAATTCTCTATAACCAACCCTTTAAACGGCCCGCAATAGTTTTTTAGAATTACTGGTTTATGACTAACCGCCTAATCGGTCAGGAGAGGCGTTTTAAGTTATCGTTCACTTATCAACAATCCCGGAGCCCTTGAATAAGCACAGAGAATATGATATTATTTTCAATAGAAAAAAAGGAAAACATTAGATTAATATGAAATGATATAATTGTATGGATATCAAGGAAATCACCGATTATATATTTATCGGTTCTGCTCCAAGCAAAGCGGACGCAATCTTTGCGGTCGGTGGGTCAATGCCGTGGGCTGCCGCAATGAAAGTGGGAGGTCAGGGCGACAGATATACGATAAGAGTCAACGGCAAAGACACTTATTTGTTTTTTGAGAGAAACGCCAGCCGGTTCGGGAACATCATCGGCCGGTGGTTTGTGGAGAGGAAGGTTGTATGAATGATAAAAACTGAAAGACTTGAAATCCGAGAAATTGATAACGAAACCGCCTACCTGATCGAGCATAACTCTGAAAACAATGAGGATAAAACATATGATTTTTCTTCTTTCATGCACGAAATAGTGCAAGATAACGGATTCGGTGTTGATGAAATATTGGAAATCATACAAGTTCTCGCCAAAGTAATAAAGAGAGATAGTAATAACAGTATGATTTTCGGGGCATATGATTCAGAAAACAATTTGATTGCTTGCGCCAGGTTTTACAACAGTCAAAGCAATACTCCTGAAATATCGATTACAGTTGATAAACCATATAGGCAAAACGGATACGCTACGGAGTTTCTAACCAGTCTTTTGCAATATATGTTTAAAATCCGAAACGACGAGTATTATATTTACCGTATAATAAAGTGTAATAAGGCGAGCGAAAAACTGATAAACAAGCTCGGCGGTGTGTTACAGAAACCGGAAACAAAAGCCGAAGGGTTGATTTTTGGAGATTATGATTTGTTCCGGCAATAAATAATGTGTTTTATCGTCTTAACCTATGGTTTAATCCCCGCCGGCTCACCTGGGAAGCCGGATATAGTTTTCACGAAAGCTAAAACAGCGGCCTTTTGTGATGGGGATTTCTGGCATGTACACAACCGGGCACTAAGAGGTATTTCCTCGCTTGAAGAAGAATTAAAAGGATATCTTTTATATATTCAGACAGCATAAGCAATCTCAGCCAGTATTCTGTTTCTGCAGTTTCCTTTAAAGCAATCTGTATTTTTGAAATGAAATCTGCTTTGCCCGTAATTAGCTTCATGGATATTGCCCCGATACTTGTTCCGGAACGAATAATCTGCCTGGATATAACAGTCTCTTTTTTATCACTAATCAAATACTTGTTTAGTTTTATTATTCTTGCGGCAAAACGCAAAGATTTATCAATCAAAATATTATCTTTCAAATTGTTCACCTCAAAATAATCTTAACGGGTTTTCACAACAAATACAACAATTATTAATTATTCATCAGCGAAGCGACTTCATTATTCAATATTCATTTAGAAACGCTTGAAAACGGAAATGAATAATTAATAATGAATACTGAAAAATGAATAATACAAAAAGCAGAAACGCCTGTCTTCCGACAAGCGTTTCGCTTTTTGGTGGGAGAGGGTGGATTCGAACCACCGAAGCTATCAGCAACAGATTTACAGTCTGCCCCCTTTGGCCGCTCGGGAACTCTCCCATATTAAATTGGAGCTGGTGGACGGACTCGAACCCCCGACCTGCTGATTACAAATCAGCTGCTCTACCAACTGAGCTACACCAGCGTAAGCGCTACTTTGAACGCTCGATTAATATATCACAAATTAATCATCTCGTCAAGTATAAAATGTAATATTTTAAAAAATTATTTTATTACAATGAATTTGCTCTCATCACGCGGTTTGTATTCGGGCTTTTCCGCGGGGTAGCCTATACATATTCCTATAAGGAATTCCCACTGCTCCGGAACATTGAGCTTTTCTTTCCATTTCGCGCCTGTTTCGCCCTCAAAAAGAGGGGCAACGCTCGCCACAATGCAGGTGCCCAGGCCTATCGCCTTTGCGGCAACGCATATATTTTCGGTCATAAGGCCCGCGTCCATATAGCTTTTGTTCTCGGCAAAAATAACGGCGAAGGTCGGCGAATCGTGATAAAACGGGTCGGTATCCCATCTTGTGTAGGCGGGGGTGTCCCAGCCGATTTTATTTTTGAAATCTATGTTCATTTCTTTGAGCATTTCCGCGTTCTGAACAAAGCGCACATTGCACGGCTGAGAATTTCTGCCGCTCGGGGCCTTGATTGCGCACGCGATAAGGGTGTTAAGCTCTTTTTCGGTAATCTGTTCGGGGGTAAAGGTTCTTATGGTCTGCCTTGTAAGAATTTCCTCAACAACGGGGTTTTCAATAATCTCTCTCATTTTTCGCACCTCAGCCGTAAATCTCAATGTTTTTGATAAACGAGTTAATCATAGCTTCGCTTTTTGTAACCTGAAAAGTCTCCTCAATGGAGCGGAACGACGCTTCGCCGAAAGCGGAATACATATCTTTAACGCACTGTGAGCGGCAGGAGGCGTATTCCTCTTCTCTGTCTTCGGGGTTGTATTTCCAGATAATAAACAGGCAGTCGTCATATCTCAGAACGGAGGCTGTATCATTCTTCAGGGAGTTTACATCATCAAAAAATCCGTCCGGATACCCTTCGCACTGCGTTTTTTTGAGCAGAATGGCCGATGACGCCGTGTATCCGAGCTCGTCGGCGGCATTCTCCAGCCCCGAAATATCCGTTATTTTCTCCGCGAGCGATTTGAATTTTGCCTCAACCTTATCTTTTTCCGCCGCGCTCATTTCAATGTCGCTGCCGGCGGCGTCTGTTGTTACGAAGTATCCGCACACCGCGCGGAAGATAATATAATTCTCCGCGAAATATTTTCGCACCTTTTTCTCCGCCTCGTCATCGGAATTGTCAAAAAGAGTGGTGAAAATCGTGTTTTCATAAGTTTCGTTGGTAACGATTTTTGAAATTGTTGCGCGTGAAACGCCGATTTTATTGTAATGGTTGCTGTAACAGGTCCATTTGTTGCTGACGGTATTGGCTATATCATACTTCTGCGAGCTTGTGAGCTTTAAGTTGTATTTCGCGAACATGGTGTTCACGGTCACATACCTTGTGCAGAGCTCAACGGCTTTGTCGGCGCAGGCGGCTGCGTCCGCTTTTTCATCCAGACCGCAATTCGCGGGATTGGCGACAACTTTGTCAAAATAATAGGCAAAAATTTCTTTGTCTATTTCCGCGCCGGAAATATTGAGCACCGCTTCATCCGCCTGAAAAACCGAACAGGATGAAAGTGCGAAGCACAGGGCAACAGCCGTTATCAGAGCGGTTATTCGTTTTATCATGCCCGGCACCTCCGTTAATTTTTATCTTACCGCTACACTATACCACAATATGTTGTTTTGTGCAACACAGGACGGCGTTAAAACCACAAGATTGAAAAAATTTTTAAAATTTCTCTTTATTCCTGAAAATTTATATAGTATAATAACTGCGTATAAATCTTTTTCGGGGTGAATTAAATGCAAAAAGTCAGGCTTATGATAGCGGGTACCGAATATGTTATTTCAACAGACGACGATCTCGATTATGTCGCAAAACTCGGTGAGGATATTGACAGCAGAGTTCGTGAAATAATGAACAACAATCCCAGAGCCTCGGTTACACAGGCGGCAATTCTCGTGGCACTTGAATACGCTGATGAGGCAAACAAGGGCGAGGGCAGCGCTGACAATCTGCGCTCGCAGATTCAAAGCTATCTCGAAGACGCCGCAAGAGCCAGAACAGACGCCGAAATCGCGAAGCGGGAGGCCGAAAGGCTTGCCAAAGAACTTTCCGCGCTCAGGGCGGCCAACCGCTGATGAACGGCTGTGAAATTCTTGCCCCCGCCGGCGGTATTGACAGTGTTTACGCCGCGGTGCGCTGCAAAGCCGACGCGGTTTATCTGGGTTCAAAGGCTTTTAACGCAAGGCGCAACGCCGCCAATTTCAGTTATGATGAGCTTAAAGCGGCTGTGGATTACTGCCACTCGCACGGCGTCAGGGTTTACCTCACATTGAACACTCTTGTGAGTGATTCCGAGCTTAAAACAGCATCCGATGAAATAGAACGCGCCTGCAGTCTGCCTGCGGACGCGCTTCTTTTGCAGGATTTGGGGCTTGTTAAAATAATAAAAGAAATTGCGCCGGATATGCCCCTGCACGCCTCAACACAGATGTCGGTGCAAAGCGCCGAAGGCGTAAAGCTGCTTGAAAACGCCGGTTTTTCAAGGGTAGTTCTCGCGAGAGAGCTCTCACTTGAAGAAATAAAAGAAATACGCCGCCAAACAAAGGCGGAGCTTGAGGTTTTTGTTCACGGCGCGCTTTGTATGTGCGTTTCGGGTCAGTGCCTTTTAAGCGCGGCCATCGGCGGAAGAAGCGGAAACAGAGGTCTGTGTGCGCAGCCCTGCCGTTTGCCCTTCGGTGTTAACGGCGCTCAAGGTCACGCGTTAAGTCTGAAGGATTTATCGGTTATTGAAAACCTTGCCGAACTGCGTGACGCGGGCGTTACGTCTTTCAAAATCGAGGGCAGAATGAAGCGCCCCGAATATGTGGCGGCCGCCGTTACCGCCTGTGTAAAAAGCCTTGAGGGCGATTATCCCGCCGGGCTTGCCCGCGATTTGCAAAGCGTTTTTTCAAGGTCGGGCTTTACGGACGGATATTTAACCGGGAATACAGGTGCCTCTATGTTCGGCACAAGGCGAAAAGAGGATGTGCAAAGCGCCGCGCCCGTTTTGAAAAAGCTTGCCGGCCTTTATGATAAGGAAGCAGCGCTTATTCCCGCGGATTTCGCGCTGACCTGCGTTGAAAACGAGCCTTTGTCACTGAGCGCGAAGGCGCTCGGAAAAACGGTTTTCGCTCAAAGCGATTTAACCCCTCAACAGGCAGTAAACAGGGCCGTTACCGCGGATGAGCTTAAAGAGCGGGTGTCAAAATGCGGAGGCACTCCGTTTTACGCGAACGGCGTTGATGTTGAACTCGGCGAAAAACTCAGCGTTCCCGCCTCGGCTGTGAACGCTTTGCGCAGAGACATTCTGCGAAAGCTTGACCGCGCGCTTGCTCAACGCGAAAAAATCGAGTGCGGGCGGTTTTCCGGTGCGGCCGCGGCTCACAAATCCGCACGGCGCGAACTCAGAATAAGGCTTTTCAATCAGGAACAGCTGCCGGCGGACCTCAGCGGCATAAGCGAGGTTATTCTGCCGCTCGGGGCGGATGGAAGCGCTTATGAGAAATGCCGCAAATCGGGTGTTGCCGCAAGTGTTGAAATTCCGAGAGCGTTTTTCGGCAACGCCGCAAAATTCCGCGAAACGCTTAAAAAGGCGGTGTCAAACGGAGCGGTAAAGGCCGTTGCGGGCACTCTTGACGGGTTAAATCTCGCTCTGAGCGAAAACATACCCGTCTGCGCGGGCTTCGGTATGAATGTGTTTAACACACAGGCCCTTGAAATGCTTGAAGAATACGGAGTGACGGACGCTCTTGTTTCGCCCGAGCTTACATTGAAACAAATCTCCTCTCTCGGCGGAAATATAAAAAGAGGCGTTCTCGCCTACGGTCTTCTTCCGCTTATGCTTATGAGAAACTGCCCTGTCAAAGCGGCCGTCGGCTGTGCCCGGTGCAAAGGCAGATCACACCTTACCGACAGAATGGGCGTTGCCTTCCCCGTAATATGTTCTAACGGGTGTTCGGAGCTTTTAAACTCAAGACCGGTTTACCTTGCCGACAGGCTCGGCGAGATTAAAAACGCCGATTACATTCTGCTTTATTTCACAAACGAAACCCGGGAAGAATGCGAAAGAATAATTAACGCTTACAAAAACGGAAAAACTCCCGAAGGGGAGTTCACAAGAGGGCTTTATTACAGAGGCGTTGAATAAAGTGAATAATTATAAGCGCGCCGTGCGATTGGCGGATACTCATAAACCGGCATTTTCAAAAATTTAAAAATCAGTAGAGGTAATCATATGCCGCAAAAAAAGAAAAATGACATATCAATAAAATCCTCCGCCGCGGAGTATCTGACATTTATAACTGCTACGGGAGACGGCGGAGTGGAAGCCGTATATGCCGATGAAAATGTTTGGCTGACGCAAAAGATGATGGGCGTATTGTATAATGTTGAAACAAATACAATAAACTATCATCTGAAAAAGCTTATTGCAGACGGCGAAATAGATGAAAATTCAGTTATTCGAAATTTTCGAATAACTGCTTCCGACGGCAAATCCTATGATACAATGCACTATAATCTTAACGCCATTATTGCAGTCGGGAACAAAGTGGATTCTCCCAAGGCTGTGCAATTCAGAAAATGGGCAAACAAAATAATTGAAGAATATACCGTTAAAGGCTATGCCATGGATGATGACCGGCTTAAGTCAGGCGGAAGCATACTTACGAAACAGTATTTTGAGCAGTTGCTCGAAAGAATCCGTGAAATCCGGCTTTCCGAACGCAAATTTTATCAGAAGATAACCGATATATACGCAACGGCTCTTGATTATGATTCATCGGCGGAATCAACAAAAAAATTCTTTGCGGCTGTGCAAAACAAAATGCATTTTGCCGTTCACGGCGAAACTGCCGCCGAGGTTATTTATCACAGAGCGGATGCCGACAAAGAAAATATGGGGCTGACATCCTGGGAGGGTGCGCCGAAGAGTAAAATTCACAAATATGATGTAACCGTTGCGAAAAACTATTTGTCGCAGGAAGAACTTGAAAAACTCTCCCTGATTGTATCCGGCTATCTCGATATGGCGGAGTCAATGGCAAGAAGAAATATTCCGATGACTATGGAGGACTGGTCAAAGAGGCTGGATTCATTTTTGATTCTCTGGGATCACGATGTTCTGAAAGATAACGGAAAAATTTCGGCTGAAATGGCAAAGCTTCACGCTGAAACAGAATTTGAAAAATACAGAATAATTCAGGACAGACTTTTTGAAAGCGACTTTGACAGATTTCTTTTATCTGAGCCAAAGCTGCCGACGGAAAACTGAAAAACAGACCGTAACCAAATCGGATTTATTCCCGTTAAAAGTCTGCTTCAATATACCGAAGAATCGAAAAAACACCCGAACAAGGAAATATCGGCGTGACCGAAATCACGCCGATATTTTTGATAATATTGAGTTATTCCGTATTATCGAAAAAATCCAATAAAACCAATTTGCCGCCCGCAGGGAATGCAACGCGCTTGTTCGCTTATTATATCCGGTTTTTATCAGTCAAGTTCACGCACACCTGTGTAAAGCTCATAGTATCTGCCCTTGAGGGCGAGCAGTTCCTCATGAGTGCCCCGCTCGATAATGCTGCCCTGCTCAAGCACCATAATGGCGTCTGAATTGCGCACGGTTGAGAGCCTGTGCGCTATAACAAAGGTGGTGCGGTTTTTCATAAGCCTGTCCATACCGTGCTCAATGTGGCGCTCGGTTCGCGTGTCAACAGAGCTTGTCGCCTCATCAAGAACAAGTATCGGCGCTTTTGAAACGGCGGCTCTCGCGATGTTGAGAAGCTGCCTCTGCCCCTGTGAGAGGTTGGCGCCGTCGCCTTCAATAACGGTGTTGTAGCCGTCCGCGAGCCTCATTATGAAGGAGTGTGCGCTCGCGGTTTTCGCCGCCTGAACAACCTCGTCATCCGTGGCGTCAAGCCTGCCGTAACGGATATTCTCCATAACTGTGCCCGTGAAAAGGTGGGTGTCCTGAAGAACCATAGCTATATTTTTTCTGAGATAGCCGCGGTCGATTTCTTTTATATCCGCCCCGTCAAAGGTTATGGAGCCGCTGTCAATCTCATAAAACCTGTTGATAAGGTTTGTTATTGTTGTTTTTCCCGCTCCGGTGGAACCGACAAAGGCAATCTTTTTGCCCGGCTCCGCTGTGAGCGAAACGTTTTTAAGAACGGTTTTTTCGGGCAGATAGCCGAATGTAACATCTTTAAGCTCCACACTGCCGCCGATTTCGGGGCGGGAGTTGACAATATCGTTTATGTTTTCGGGGTCGGCGTCCATAACGCCGAACACCCTTTCCGCGCCGGCAAGGGCGGCAAAAATCGTTGAGGTTTGCTGAGACACCATATTTATCGGCATTGAAAACTGCCTTGAATAGTTCGCGAAAATTGAAATTCCGCCCACATCAAAGCCCGCCAGCACGCATAAAAGCCCGCCTACGCCCGCGGTTACCGCATAGCAAATCTGGGTGATATTGTGCATAACGGGGCCCATAAGCCCGCCGAAAAACTGCGCGCCCATCTGTTTTTCGCGCATATCGTTGTTGAGCAGTTCAAACTCCTCAACGCAGGCGCTTTCGTGGTTGAAAACCTTAACAACCTTCTGCCCCGTCACGCTCTCTTCAATGTAGCCGTTTACGGCACCGAGCGCGGACTGCTGAGCGGTGTAGTATTTCGCCGACCTTGAAGCCACAAAACGAACCGCCGCGAGCAAAACGGGAATAAACGCCACAATAACAAGGGTAAGTTGCCAGCTTGTGTAAACCATAAGGCAGAATGTACCCACAAGCGTAATCGCCGCCGAGACAAGCTGCGTTATGGTCTGGTTCATCATAAGGTCAATGTTGTCAATATCGTTTGTGAACCTTGACATTATGCCGCCCGTTGTTTCGGAGTCGAAAAATCTTACGGGCAGCGACTGCAGGCTGTTGAACAGGTCGTTTCTGAGTTTCTCCGAAGCTGAGGTGGAAACACGCAGCATAAGCCTGTTTTGCAGGTAGCCCGTAACAACACCCACAAGGTAAATGCCGCCGATTAAAAACAGCATTTGCGCGAGGTATGATATTTTCTCCTGCGCGGGGGCGTCATTGTAAACAAGATTGTTTATAAGCGGGCGCATAACATAGGAACCCGCCAGCGATGTGCCCGTGCTTATGAGCATAAGCAGAACAACAACCATAAGCCTGTATTTGTAGCCCGCCACATAATTCCAAAGGCGCTTTACGGTTTTGCCGGTGTTTTTCGGTTTGCCTTTCGCGGCGCCCTGCTGATTGCGCGGCGGTCTGCCGGGAGGGCCGAAATTATGCTTTTTGTCGGCTGCGGCTTTATTGTATCTTTTTTGAAGTTCTTCAAGACTGCGGCCCTGCATTACGCACCCTCCTTTTTGTCAATCTGCGACCAGTAAATCTCCTGATACTCCGTGTTGCCCGCAAGCAGCTCGTCATGAGTGCCCACGCCCGTTACCCTGCCGTCATTGAGAACAACAATCAGGTCGGAATCCTTTACGGATGAAATACGCTGGGCGATTATTATTTTTGTTGAGCCGCGCAGCTCGTTTGCGAACGCCTCGCGGATTTTTTTCTCGGTTGCCGTGTCAACGGCGCTGGTGGAATCGTCAAGCACCAGAATTTTGGGCTTTTTGAGAAGGGCTCTCGCTATGCAGAGCCTCTGCTTCTGCCCGCCGGAAACATTTGTGCCGCCCTGTTCAATCACGGTGTCGTAGCCGTCTTTGAAGGAGGTTATGAAATTATCCGCCTGAGCGTAGGACGCCATCTCTTTGATTTCTTCGTCATCCGCCTCAAAGCTGCCCCAGCGAAGGTTGTCTTTTATTGTGCCGGAGAACAGCAGATTTTTTTGAAGAACAAAGCCTATGCCTTCGCGCAGGTTGTAAAGCCTGTAATCCTTGACATTTACGCCGTCAACAAGAACCTCGCCCTCATCGGCGTCATAGAGCCTCGCTATCATTGAAACAAGCGTGCTTTTGCCGGAGCCGGTTGAGCCGATTACACCCACCGTTGTGCCCGCCGGTATTTTGAGGCTGACGCTGTCAAGCACTTTTTCATCACTGTTTTTGTAGTAGCGGAACGAAACGTTTTTAAATTCTATTTCGCCTTTTGTTACCTTTATGTTTTCCGCCTCTGCGCTGAGATTGTCTTTTATATCCGTTTGCTCATCAAGCACCTGGGCTATACGCCTGCCCGAAGCCATAGCTCTTGACATGCTGACAAAAATCATAGTCATCATAACAAGCGACATAAGTATTTGCGTAATGTAGGTAATAAACGCGGTGAGGTTGCCCGCGGTCAGGGTGGATTTTATGAGCATATTGCCGCCGAACCAGAGTATGGCGATTATTGTGGCGTTCATAAACAGGGTCATCGCGGGCTGCATCATAATCATTGTTCTCATAGCGTCAAAAGCGCTCTGTTTAAGCTCGCCGTTCGCCTTGCCGAACTTTTCTTTTTCATAATCCTCGCGAACAAATGATTTTACAACCCTGATGTTTGTAACATTCTCCTGAACGGTGGAGTTGAGAGCGTCGATTTTGCTCTGCTGCCTTGTAAACCTCGGCAGGGCGACTTTGATTAAGAAAATAACCGAAACCACTATCATCGGCAAAACCATAAGCAGGCACATAGTCAGTTTGCCGCTGACCATAATTGCCATAATCACACCGCCTATGAGCATACCGGGTGAGCGCAGGCACATACGCAAAAGCATATTGATAAAGTTCTGAATCTGCGTAACATCGTTTGTAAGCCTTGTAACAAGAGAGCCCGTGCTGAATTTGTCAATGTTGGCAAATGAGAACTGCTGAACCTTTTTGTATATATCCGAGCGCAGATCCGCCGCGTAGTTGACCGACGCTTTCGCTCCGTAATAGGCACCGCCCACGCCGCCTATCATCATAAGCACGGCGGTGATAATCATAGCGCACATAATCGCCACAATAAACGGCGACGCTCCGCCCGTGTGGGCAAACAGCCACCTGTAAAACGGAGCCGCTTCGGAAATATCCGCCTGCCCCGTGCCGTAATCTATTATGCCCGCCAAAAACTTAGGCATAAGCGCCTCGCCGATAACCTCAATTATCATGCAAAGGGGTCCTAAAATAAAATAGGGCACGTAAGGCTTCGCGTAACCTGCCCATCTTTTCATCTGCGCACCTCCACTCCGATTTTTTCGGCGTAACTGCACATATTGTCCGCCATTTTGTCAATTATTGTTTCAAGTGTTTCCAGCTCCTGAGGCGAAAGCCCTTTTACCATATTCGAGTCAACCTCGGTGAACTTTTCGTGTGATTTCTCAACTATATCAAGCCCTTTTTCGCTTACCTGAACAAGGTTGCGGCGGCTGTCGGATTTATCCTGACGGCGTTCAACATAGCCCTTTGCCTCAAGCTGTTTTAACAGCGTTGCCACTGCCGCGGGGCTGACATTGAAATTGTCGGCAATCTGCTTTTGCGACGCCGCTCCGCCGACCTTTGACAGGTACATAAGCGTCATATGCTGCGTGCGGTGCAGGTCAAAGCCGAGAGAATTTATGCTTTTATCCACGCAGGCGTGGTGAATGCGGTCAACGCCCATAAGCTTGCGTATCAGCGCCGCCTGATTGCGGATATTACGGTCACTCATACAATTACTCCTTTCCGTTTTGTCAAAACAAAATATCGGTTGTTTTTATTATTAACATATTAACAGTTAAGCATTTAACTATTATATACATTTTTTATGTTCTGTCAACATTATACAGTTGATTTTAACAATTTATTTATATATAATGATTTTGAAAACAGGCCGTAGTGTTTTTGCGCGGCTGAAATGAAAGAGGTGCATTTATGATTCCGAGAAAAGAACATCCCAAACCCCAGTTTGAGCGCGAAAGCTGGATAAATCTCAACGGCGAATGGCTTTTTCTTATTGACAACGGCAGAAGCGGCGAGGCAAGAAAGGTTTATGCCGACACCTCGGCTTTTGACAGAAAAATCAATGTTCCGTTCTGTATGGAGTCAGAACTTTCCGGCATAGGCATCAAGGATTTCACCTACGGCGTCTGGTACAAAAAAGAGGTTGAAATTCCGTCGGAATATTCCGGCAAAAGAACGGTGCTTCACATCGGCGCGGCGGATTACAGGACAAAGGTTTACATAAACGGCAGTGAGGCGGGCGTTCATGAGGGCGGCTATGTTTCGTTCTGCTTTGACATAACGGAATTTATAAAAGAAGGCAAAAACGACATTGTAATTTACTGCGAGGATGACACAAGAAACAGAATGATTCCCCGCGGAAAACAAAGCGAAGAGTATTACTCCCACGGCTGCGACTACACACGCACAACGGGAATATGGCAGACCGTGTGGCTCGAGTTTACCGAAAAAGCGTTTGTTGAAAGCGTAAAATACCGCCCCGATTACCTCACGGGCAGCGTAACGGTTGAGGCAAAGCTCCGCGGAAGCGCCGCGCTTGAATTCAGCGCCTCGTTTGAGGGCAGAAATATGGGCAGCGTAAAAATCGAAAACGCCGCCGGCACGGTTACATTCACGCTTAAACTCAGCGAAACGCACCTTTGGAATGTGGGCGACGGCAGGCTTTATGACGCGCAAATCACCTTCGGCAAAGATAAAATAAAGAGCTACTTCGGCCTGCGCAATGTTTGGTTTGACGGTTACAGATTTATGCTGAACGGCAGGTCGGTGTTCCAGCGCCTTGTGCTTGACCAGGGCTTTTACCCCGACGGAATTTACACCGCCCCCTCGGATGAGGCTCTGCTCAAAGATATAAAACTCTCAAAAAAATTCGGCTTCAACGGCGCAAGACTTCACCAGAAGGTGTTTGAGGAGCGTTTTCTCTACCATTGTGACAAAGAGGGCTACCTTGTATGGGGCGAATACCCGAACTGGGGCGTTGACCACTCCGACCCGGAGGCTGTTTACCACCTTCTGCCGGAATGGATTGAGGAAATCAACCGTGATTTCAACCACCCCGCGATTATAGGCTGGTGCCCCCTCAACGAGACCTGGGATATTGACGGGCGCAAGCAGTTTGACCCTTATCTTTCGCTCATTTACAGGGCGACAAAGGCCATTGACACAACCCGCCCCTGCATTGACACAAGCGGTAATTACCATGTGGAAACCGACATTTTCGATGTTCACGACTATGAGCAGGATCCCGTAAAATTCGCGAAACACTATGAACAGCTTAAATCAAAGGGTGAGATTGACAACTGCTGCGGCGACCGCCAGACTTATGAAAAAGGCAAGCCGATTTTTGTAAGCGAATACGGCGGAATAAAATGGAGCAGAGAAACGCAGGAAGGCCCCGCCTGGGGCTACGGCAACGCGCCCGAAACGCCTGATGAATACCGCGAGCGTTACAAGGGCCTTACCGACGCTCTGCTTGACAACCCGCTTATGTTCGGTTTTTGCTACACCCAGCTTACCGATGTTGAGCAGGAGCAAAACGGCTGTTATTACTATGACCGCGGCGAAAAATTCGACACGGATTTCTTCTTCGGGGTAAACTCCCGCAAAGCCGCCATTGAGGACTGAAACAGACAGATTATATAAAGAAAAACGGACGCTTTCGTTTGAAAGCGTCCGTTGATTTTGCAAGCCGGAATAAATTATTCCTCTGTAACAGCCTGCTCCGCTGCCGCCTGCTTTTTGGCAAAGCATTCGCTGCAGTAAACGGGTCTGTCTTCACGGGGCTTGAAGGGAACCTTCGCAATGCCGCCGCATTCGTCACAGGTAGCTTCGAACCATTCGCGTTCGCCGCGGTTGGCGTTTTTGCGTGCATCACGGCAAGCCTTGCAGCGCTGGGGCTCGTTTACGAAACCTTTTTCAGCATAGAATTCCTGTTCGCCTGCTGTGAATACGAATTCTTCGCCGCATTCCTTGCATTTGAGTGTTTTGTCTTCGTACATGAGATATACCTCTTTTGAAAAATATTTGCCCTGGACGGGATTGCACCGTCACCTTTGTGATGAACAACGCTCTTACTGGTTTAAGCTACGGGGGCATATTTATGAGAAACACCGTTTTGCCGGTGAATACCCTGCCTTTTATGTTAAAAGTTTTTGTTTATTTTTTTGCGCACACGGGCAAGCGCATTGTCAACGGCCTTTGTGCCCGTGCCGAGTTTTTTCGCGGTTTCGCCGTATGACAGACCCGACAGCCGGCATTCCAGCACCTGTTTCTCAAAATCCGAAAGCAGGTCGCTTTCAATAAGCCGCCGAAAATCCTCAAGCCTTTCGCGCTCAAGCATAATGTTCTGAGGGTCCTGCGCGGTCACGGCCGCGCCTTCTTCATCCGTTATGGAGACGGCGGATGTTAAAGAGTAATTGCCCGTGTTGTTGTGAAGCCGCACGGCTGTAATAATGCGGTTGCCTATGCAGGTGCCCGCGTATGTGCGGAAGGATGTGCCTTTGCCTGCGCTGTATGTTCTCAGGGCGCTGAGAAAACCGAGCATACCCTCCTGAACAAGGTCTTCCGCCGAAAGGCGGCTGTTTTTTGCCTGCTGCGCCGCGGCCTTTGCCCTTGCTATGGGCATTGCAAGCGCGATAAGTTCAGCCATCGCGGAATCATCGCCCGCGAGCGCGAGCCTGACAAGTTCTTCATCTTCTCGGTATTTATTCTCTTCGCCGGGTAACATAAACACCTCTCAAAACACTTATCTGCTACATTTTAAATGATAACATTTGTTTTGTCAACATTTTTTTGTATGAAATTACTCAATTTTTTGCTTTTACGGCAATTAATTTGTTCTATAAGCCATAACTATGAATACCCGGCAAAAAAACACCGCGGAGATTTAAACCTCCGCGGGTGTAAAAATCATATTACTGCATTTTGAAAACGCAGGCTTTGCAGTTCTCTTCTTCGGCGCCGTCCCAGAGAAGCTCGCCGTCTTTGAGCGTGAACCAGCCCTCGCCGTCTTCATACTCGGTGGTTTCGCTCTCGTTGCCCTGCCCGTCATTTTTCAAAACGGTTTTTTCACAGTCTTTATAAACAAGCCTGTCTCCGTCGGCAACACAGCTCATCTCCCATTTTGCCGTTTCATCCGCGGATGAGGACCAGCTGATTTCCACATCGATTTCGTCGCCGTCCTCAATAACAAGGGCGCTCGCGCGCTGTGAAACAAAGTCAAAATAATTGCCGGTGAGCCCTTCGGCGTATGTTATTTCAAGCTTCGCGTCTGAAGGCTCGTCATCCGTAAACGCGCTCTCATCGCAAACGATGTAAACATATTTGCCGCTTTCGATTTTGAGAACACCGTCGCCCACAAGCGCGGGCGTTTGAGCCTGTGTGAGGTACCTTACTCCGTCCTCAAACGGCTTGTCAAGCACATAAACACTCCACTGAACATCATCGTCATCGCCGCGGAAAACATACTTTTCGGCGGTGTCGCAAAAATACGCCGTTGTGCCGGAGCTTTCAAAACCGTCTTTCGAGGTTACCGTGAACGGCTCGCTGTTTATAACAAGAAGCGGAAAATCGGATGTGTTCACGGCGCCGGTTGTCTGCTCCGCCGCCTGAGTCTGAATTTCGGCGCCCTTGTATTTCAGGGTTTCCTCCCTCGCGGGGCTCTCCCAGATAATGGTGGCGTTGTTTTCATCCGCGAAAACAACCTTCGCCTTTGATTCATCATCAGCCGAACCCATATGGAAAATATACGTGTTGCCGTCAATTTCATAATCAAACGGAACACCCGACAGCTCGCTTTCATAGGAGCACTCTGTCATGCTCGCGGTAAATGTGTAAGTTGCCGCTTCTTCGCCTTCTTTAATCACGGACCATACGCCGGCTTTAAAAGGCTGTGCCTGTTCGGCTTCTTTTGCGCCGCAGGCGGCAAGGCCGAAAACAACGGCAAAAACCATAATAAGCGATAAAACTCTTTTCATAAAAATCATCCTTTTCATGTAAAATATTCACGGCTTGCGGAGCAACCCGCAAGCCCTGTTGTTTCATTATCTGTTTTTCAGCTCATCAAGAGTAAGCTCGTATGCCGGCAGAACCTCACTGAGAAAAAAATCCGCTTCGGGCATATTCATGCCGCGTATTGCCTCTCTTGTGCTTTCGGCGGCTGTGCGAAACTCGGCGCTGCCGCTTTTAACCTCTTCAACGCATTTGACAAGGGCGCTTATTTTATCTGCCGCTTTAACGATTTTCCACAGCTCCTTATCATCCGCCTGTTTTTTGAGCAAAGGCACATAATCCTCTTTAATATCGTCCGGCAGCATTGAGATAAGGCTTTCGGCCGCGTATTCCTCAACCGTGTTGTAAGCGGCGCGGACCTGTTCGCTGTAATATTTGACCGGGGTAGGCAGGTCGCCCGTGAGCGTTTCGGGAGCGTCGTGATAAAGCCCGAGCAGAGCGCATCTTTCGGCATTGTAGTTTTTGCCGAAGCGTCTGTTGCCGATTACCGCGAGGGCGTGCGCCGTGCTCGCAACATCAAAGCTGTGCTCGCAAAGGTTCTCACTGTGCTCGTTGCGCATAAGCGACCAGCGGTTGATGTATTTCATTCTGGCAATCATCGCGAAAAACTTTATCATTTAAAGGAACTCCGTTTTTATTGATTGTAAACCAAGGTGAAGCAGTGCGACCTTATGGCGTAGTTGATTACAGATGACCTGAATTTCCAGCCGGTCATGGTTTCCGTTCCCACTCTCATTGATGTTACATAGCCGATGGCGTTGTTCAGCGAGCAGTCGTGCGAGAGTATCGCGAGCCATTCCGCCGGGTTGCTTGAAAGCATCATAGTGCTTTTGTAATTGACAATGTAGTTTCTCATATCCGCCGCGCTTATGCTGTATGTTTTGCTTGAAACGGTTTCGGGTGTGCTCACCGGCACAAGGTATGAGTAATATGAGCCCCAGACGGATTTCGCGTCTGTTGTGTGGCCCGCGGCGCTCGCGCCGAAAACCGTAAGGCAGGCGTTTCTGCCGTCGATTGAAACGAATTTGCCGTTGGGCGTTCCGGAAGTTGAGGTCATACCGAGATATGAAAGAACGTATTTTTCGAGATTTGAGCCCACGGTGTATGAGGAGCTCATCGCTACCTGCGAGGTGCCCACCTTGAAATTGTAGAATTTGGCAAATGTGTAAATAGCGCCCGCCTGAGCCTTGATTGCCGCCTCCGGAGCGCTCGCGCCTATTTCGGCCTTGACGGTTTTGCACAAGAACTCAACAATGGGGTATGAAACCCCTCCGTATGATATTGTGCCCGGCGTTGCCTGATCCGAAACAACAAACGCGCCGGTGTAGTAATGCTTTAATATATCAACATAGTTTGAGCCCGCCTGAGCCATAACAATCGCGCCCTCCTGGCTGAGGCCGACGCCGTGGCCCCAACCGTAAGCGGTAAGGGTAAAAGTGCCGGACGCGCCGGTTGAAGGCGGAGTTACCGTGGTGCCGCTTGACGGTGTAATCTCGGAAACCGATGAAGACGCGACCGGAACGGTCGGCATTTCTCCGCCGCCGAAATTGCTTATAAATGTGTTAATAAATGTAATAAGAACAGTTATTAACGCAACCGCTACTTTGATAATCGTGTTAATATCCATTTGCTTCTCCTTTCAGAATTCCACTCTGCAACTGTTTCAAAGCAATTGTATTACAACATAATATTTTACAATAGAGGCTTTTTTTTGTCAACCGCAACATAATGTGGCAGTCAAAGCGCAAAACGGTTTTCAGTGCCCGTAAAATGCGGTTCGCGCATTTCAGCGCTTTTTCAACTCATCCGGAATAATGCTCTGCTTTGTGCGCAGTGATTTTGAAACCGTTTTTTCAATAAAAATATCTTTTGACTCGGTCAGATTAAAAGAGCCGTTTTTAAGGTAATCGTTCGCCTCGGATTTGAAAGAAACCGACTTCAGACGGCTTTTGAAAACAAAAACGGTAATTACCGCGGCAACAGCGCCCGTGAACATACCGGCGAGAATATAAGCCGGTTTTACCGGAAGGTTTTCACCCACCGTTGTTGACCACGCCGCATAAACGGGCAGCGCGGAAAACCTGAGCGCGGCAAGAAAGCCGAAAAGGCAGAAAAACTTTTTCATTTCACTTTCCCCTTTTATGTAAGCAGCAAATTGATAAGGTAAGTAACAAGGGCGGAAACCGATGTGAAAACGCCCGCGAACAGAAAAGCGGTTTTAACCCTGTCCTGCGGAAGGTCGCCCACGAACTTGCCCGTTTGACCGTTCATCGCGAATGTGTATTTTACCCCCTTGTAGGTTGTGTTGAGCAGCCAGACCGGGTACAGGGCGTATTTCACGCTGCCGCTTGTGATTTTGACATCCGCGAAAGGGATGTTGTGAGCGGATGAACTCTCCGCGGGGCGGTCAACATCTTCATAATCCGGGGCAACCGTGTGCATAATCTGAGTTACCGCACTTTCAAAAACGCGGCTCGCCGCCCTGCCGGCGCAGCGCACATCGTCCCTGTCATATTTGTCGGCGAGAAAACCCGCGAGGTAAGCGGTTCTGAACGGAACTGCCTCGCTGAAATCGTAGGGCTCAATGGATTCCATAAGCTCGTCATTTATCCTCACGGAGCCGTCGCACGGAATATGCTCAAATGTCATTTCCGCCCCCCTGTTGAGGTAGTAGGTCGAGGTTTCCGTGTAGTCAAAAATCTCGTCGCTCCATTTTCTGACCTTTTTCGCTTTGAGCACGGCGTCAATGCGGATATCGGAATCATAAAGCCAGAACGGAACATAAACGCCCTTTATTTCATCTATATGGTTTTTGTATCTGAATTTTCGCGGCGAGAGCAGCTTGCCTTTGAGGTGGCTGTAATATTTCTCTTTTGCCGCGGCCTTGTCAAACTTGAAGGGTATAATATAATCGGGCTTGAGTGTGCCGCTCAGCCTGCCCGCCATAACTATTGTGCTGCCGCAAAACGGGCATGAAGCCGTGGCCTCGGTGTCATTGGCTATTATTTCACCGCCGCAGGACCTGCACCTGAAAACAAACATACCGGTCTGTTCCGGCTCGCTCCACTCGCCGCCCGTGTTCACCCACGGGGTTTCCTCGGCTCCGTCTTCATTTAGGCGATAATCTTTTTTTCGCATATTGTCAACATCGAACTCGCCGTCGCAATAGGTGCATTTGAGCTTTTGCGAAATGATGTCAAACATCAGCGCGCCCCCGCACGCCGGGCACTGATATTCAATAATATCATTCATTTTATCCGCCCCCTTTGTGAAACTGACATAATTATTATACCATATATTATGCAAAATAACAAGGAAACAGATTTTTATTGATTTATTGCGAAATATATAATAAAATAACTTTAATTTATAAAGAAACGGGGTTTTTTTATGTCGGAGGCAAACTCCTCGGCGGAGAAAAAGTATGTTGGCAGGGTTGAATTCATAACCTACCTCGCGGCTGTGTTCTTTTACACCTGTATGACCGGTATGCTCGCCTCATACAGGAGTGCCTACCTTGTTAATGTGCTTCAGCTTCAATCCTCGCAGACTTCTCTGTTCAACACAATTATAAGCATTGTTCCGTTCATTATGCACTTTTTTGTGGCTATGTATATCGACAACCGCAAAATCGGCAAAAGCGGCAAATTCAGGCCACTTGTCGCAATAGCGGCTGTGCCCGTGGGCATTCTTCTTGTGCTCACATTTGTAACTCCCGCGGCTGTCAGGCAGGCGGGCGGCACGCTGCTTATGGCATACATTATCGCGATTGCTCTCTGCTGGGCTCTCGCCACGCAGTTCACAGGCAACCTTGACACCATATCAATGGTAATAACCCCGAATATGAAAGAGCGTGACAGCATAATGTCATTCCGCTCCATTTCATCGGCGGTGGGCAACTCTGCCCCTCTTGTAATAATACTTGTTATCGGCCTTATCTGGAAGGATGAGGGCACGCAGTATATAATCTGCGCTTCACTGTGCTCGGTTATAGGCGTAATCACAATGCTGCTCGGCATAAGGTTCACAAAAGAGCGCCTTGTTTACTCCGCGGAGAAAAAGAATCCCATAGCGGGTTACGCCGAAGTTCTCAAAAACAAGTGGGCGTGGGTTATAATTCTCTCCGAGTTTCTCAAAAGCTTCAGGGGAATCGCTACCTATATGGGCGTTTTTCTTGCGGCGGCTCTGCTCGGCTCAACCTCAAAATTTCTGCTTTTCGGTCTGCCTACCGGAATAGGCACGGCAGTGGGTATGCTTATAATCAACTTCCTGCTTAAAAAGTTCAACTCAAAGGTTCTCTATATCGCGAGCGGTATTTATTCGGTTATTATCAATATCCTCGCTTTCGGCGTGGGTTATGTTTATTTCAAAACGGGCACTTCCGCGCTGCAGATTGTTTTTATTGTTTTTCTTTTTCTCATCGGCCTGCAGTTCGGCGCGTCAAACCTTCTGCCCAATATGTTCAAGGCGGATGTGCTTGAGGATCTCGAATACAAAACAGGCAAACGCCTTGACGCTTCACTGCCCTTTGTTATCGGCATAGGCACGCTTATAAGCGGCACAATAGCCACAGCCCTCGCTCCGAGAATCCTCTACGGCGACGGCTCGATTATAGGCTACATTCAGCCGACCGACGCTGTTCCCAACCCGGCTCAGTCGCTTCAGACCAAAATTCTGCTTCTGTTCTTCTACACGGTTTTCCACGGCATAATGATGTTCCTGGCGGGCGTTCCGTTCTTCTTCTACAGACTTACCGGCAAAACAAAAGAGGATATTCACAACGCCGTTCTCGAACAGCGTGAGCAAATGGCGATAAGTCAGGGCGAAAATGACGCCGAAATAAAATAACGGTTTAGGTGAGAACTATGCTTGAACGGATTTTTGACTTTCTCGGCTGGAGAAACAATCAAAGGGATTCGTTTTATGACCTTGTTAATGTTCTGAAATCACTTTTTTCGGGTAAAATTCCTTTCACAAGAATATTCGCGGCGCTTTTCGCGGCTATTCAGCTTTTCGGCTCGGCAATGTTCAAAATGCCCGTTAAGCCGTACGGCGAAGAGCTTAACCTTGACGGTTATGAGCTTGTTGTTGATGAGAATTTTGACGGCGACAGCCTCAACACGGATTTGTGGTATTACAGAGGTCTCGGCGCGAGGCGCGACGGGATTCACTCCTCATCTCAGGTTAAGGTTGAAAACGGCAATATGGTAATTACGGCGGAATATCTCGACGAAGAAAAAGGCGAGTTCGGCGAAGGCTGGTATTCCGCGGCGGTAGCTCTCAACGAGTGGTACTGCAAAGGCTATTTTGAAATAAGGTGCATCTGCAACCCGGGCGAGGGCTTCTGGAGCGCGTTCTGGCTTCAGTCGGAGCATTCATACGACCTGCAGTCCGACGGAGGCAGAGGCGGAGCGGAAATAGATATTTTCGAGGCTATGGATTACACATCGCCGTTGCCCCGCTATCACAACTCGGTCGGGCAGACCGTATATGTAAACGGCTGGGATGACGACGATGAAAACTATGAGAAAACAAGCCGTCTCGCGACCGGTAACGACATATACAATCAATACAACACCTACGGTCTTATGTGGACGGATGAGGAATACATCTTTTTTGTAAACGGAAAAGAAACCTTCCGCACATCGTTCGGCAAAGGCACTTCTCAGGTGCCCGAAAATCTGATTGTCTCGCTTGAAATCCCGTCTGAAATTCCCGAAAGCATAAGGCAGAACAAAGACTATAAAACGCAGATGATTGTTGATTATGTAAAGGTTTATCAGTTGGCTTGACAATGGAACAAATAAAAACTGCAAAATCCAAATCCAAAGGGCTCAGCTCAAACGCGCTCAAGCTTATTGCCATTGCCGCCATGACGGTTGACCACATCACATGGGCTGTTTTCCCCGGCACTCAAAAAGTGTGGTATGTTATTGCCCTGCACATCATAGGCAGGCTGACCGCTCCGATTATGTGGTTCTTCATAGCCGAAGGCTGCAAAAAAACGCACAGTATTAAAAAATACGCGCTGCGTATGCTCATTTTCGCCGCCGTTTCGCACTTTGCCTACTGTTTCGCTTTCGGAATACCGCTGAGTCTCACTCACGGCGGGTTTTTCAACCGCACAAGCGTTATGTGGGCGCTGACATTGGCGGTAGTGCTGACCGGCATTAATCAGAGCGTCAATGTTAAGGAGTGGCAGAAAACAGCCGCTATGTTCGGCTTTTGCGTGCTCGCCTTCCCCGCGGACTGGTCGTCAATAGCGGTTATGGCGCCGTTTTTCATATATCTGCATTACGGTGAGCGCAAAAAGCAGATGGCGGATATTGTTATATGGACCTTTGTTTACGCCCTTGTGTATTTTCTGTTTCTTGACAGGGTTTACGGCGTGCTGCAGATGTTCACGTTCCTGTCAATTCCCCTGCTCACGCTTTATAACGGAGAGCGCGGAAAATCAAAGGGAATGAAATGGCTTTTTTATGTTTACTACCCCGCGCATCTTGTCGCGGTCGGGCTGATAAGGCTCGCCCTTCACGGGAACATACCCGCAATCTTTCAATAATCAAATAAGGTGAGATTATGCATTTTGCGAACAGTTTGTTAAGCAGAATAATCACGCAGGAAAGCGGATATTACATTTACATTCTGCTTACGGATTACCCCGACAGGGTTTCAAAAGCGCTTAAATGCCTCGGTTTCTGGCGCTATTCTCATGTGTCAATGAGCACAAGCCTTATTGACTCCGATTTTTATTCCTATGTGGGCAAAAAAGGCTTTCGCGTTGAACAGCCCGTCAATCATCCCACATTCAGGGGTCTGCCCGTAAGCTGCGCGCTTTACGCCATACCGGTGACAAAAGAGGTGTGCGAGAGCGCCACAAAGCAGATTAAACTGCACACGGCCGTAGCCGGCACCTACCGCTACAGCTATTTCGGGCTTGTGCTTGCCTATTTCGGCATTAAACACAGGCTCAAAAGGCAGCACACCTGCACAAGCTTTGTCTCCGAAATACTCCGCAAAAGCGGGGCGGTCAAAGGCAAGCGGAACCTGCGGCTCATAACTCCGGAGCATTATCGCAAAAAATTCTCAAAAAACCTTGTTTATAAAGGGACTTTAAAAGAAATGCTTAAAAAGCTCGGCGCGTTCCCCGCGGTGCGGCAGTAACCGCCGCCGTAAAAGCAGTTCGCCGTGAACTGCTTTTTTAATTTAACAAGTGCGGCGGCACAGTAACGCAACGCTGAAAAACGAAACAACGGCACGGCGCAAAAAAGGTAAGGATTGGTTGTATGTTTTTAAAAATCACCGGTTTTATTACGGCTCTCATAATGCTGATTTCCGGCTTTTTCTCATCTTTGACGGATGCCGCGGAAAAACTGTTCGGCGCAGAGCCTCCGGTAACATATTTTTCAACAGATGATGTTAAGGCGAAATACGGCGAAGAGGTGCGTTCGATTGATGAATACGCGAATTACGGCTTAAAAGATGTGCAGGCAAAACCCGTTGCCGACATTTCGTTTGACAACATTGAAAGCCTTGCGGACCTTTCAAGCGAGACCGCCGTTTTGTCGGATAATACCGGCGCACAACTTGTTGCCGGGCGTTTCGGCCTTAGGCACGCGCTGTCTTTTCTGACTGCCGATACATATCTGAGCGTTCCCGATAAGGGTGAGCAAAACGCGCTGACCGTTTCAATGTGGGTTAATATCCGTGACCTTCAAACAAGAGAAAACACGGCAGAGCCGCGCGTGAGCACCCTGATTGACTCAGAAACGGGAGCCGGCAGAATTACCCTTAAATTCGTGCACTCGGGAACCCCGTCTTACGCTGACCCCGGCAGCGGAGAGGCGGTTATGGGAACAAACAGCACCAAACTTGTTTTTTCGGTTGAAGGCAGTTCCGGCGGAGCGTATCGAAATAACGGCGTATGCGCGAACAACACACAGTTTTGCAATTTTGAGTACACTATGCCGACTGAATACGCGAAAGGCAGCGACAGCTGGGTTGTTCACCCCGAAAACCACTGCTGGTTTCATATCGGCGTTGTGTATGAGCCGCAAAAGGGTGATGTTACCTTTTACCATTGCGGCAAATTCGATTCGACAAAGCATTTTGATGTTGCCGCCAAGCCCGTTCTCAACGGTGTGAGAATCGGCGCGGGATACGCCGAAAATGAATACTTTGACGGTATGGTTGACGATATACGCATCTACGGGCAGGCTCTCACTCAGGAGGATATGGATATTCTTTCCGATTATGAGCGGGATATGTGGGTAAACCGCACAGCGGAAGATTGGAATGACAGCGGTACCGTGCTTTATGTTAACGGCTCAACCGGCAGCGATTCAAACCCCGGAACCGCTCAGGCTCCGTTCGCCACGGTAAAAAAGGGTGCGGAGTCAATCACGGCGCCGGGCACAAAGCTCATTATCGCGCCCGGATTATACCGTGAAACAAACATAAATCTCAACACATCGGGAACTGAACGGCAACCGGTTATCATTGAAGCCGAAAAACCGGGCGAAACGGTGATTTGCGCCTCTGTTCCCTTTGAAGGCTGGAAGCAGACGCTGAATTTATTTGTTTATGAAAATGACTGGGCGTTTGATTACCCTTACCGGCTTGACACACCCGGAAATGAGATTATCGGCAGAAGCGACCTGATAATTGTTGACGGCATCCCCGCTCAGCCCGTGTTAAGCAAAAAGGAGCTTAAAAACAATTGTTATTATATTGACAAAGAGGCAGGCAAAATTTATCTGAAAATCCGAAAACCCCTTGGCGGATTTGAGGTTGAGCGCCCTTTGCCCGGCGACAGCGGTGAAAACGGTGCCGGCGCCTGCATACTTGACACACACAGCAGTGATTATGTTGTTTTGCGCGGCATTGCCTTTAAAAACTGCGCGTCAATTATCTGGGGCAAAAGTATGGTGCAGATGGGCAAACCTCAGCATATACTTGTTGAAGACTGCTCGTTTTGCAACTCCGGCGGAACAGGTCTCGGGTTTGATCACGGCTCAAATGACAGAACCGTTGAGGATGTGCTTATCCGCCGCTGTACCTTTGACTTCAACAGTTTAAGCGGCATCGGCGCAGGATTCAGAAGTATGAATTTTGTTGTTGAAAACTGCGATTTCACAAACATCGGCAAAAGATTTGACTGGGGAAAATACGACTCCGCCGACCCTGCCACAACAAAGATGATGGTGTGCAAAAACATTACATGGCGCAACTGCTTTTTCGCTTATAACACAACCAATGACCTTTGGTTTGACAATTACAACTGGAATATTGACGTTGACGGCTGCACCTCTTTGAACAATCAATCGGGCATAGGCATTCACATTGAGATTGATGTTCCCGGCGTCAGGGTTAAAAACTGCGTGCTTGACGGCGGCGTTCGTCTGGCAAGCGCGGAGGGCGCCGTACTGGATAACAACATTCTCTTTGCCGATGACAATCCGCTGATTGACAACTGGGGGCCTCAATACAGATACGGTATTTTCGGCCCCGTATATACATGGAAAAACACGGTACTCACAAATAATACCTTCCGCTGTGAAAACAAGCTGAAAACGCAGTTCATTTTCGACCTGCCCCCGGTTGACGGCTTTTATGATATGTATGCAGACGGCAACAGTTTTTATGTTAAAAACGGTTGGCAATCCGAAAAACTGTACAGAGTTAACAACACCGGTTGCGATTACAAAACCATGCTGTCATTTATCGGGGATGAAAACGCGCAATATCTGAATAAAGACCCGTTCATAAACGACGGCACGGTGACTGTCGGTTTCACCGATAAAGCGTCACTCCCGCAGAGCCCGGGCGAAAGCGGCTGTGTGCCCGTCAGACTGTCAAGGCCGGTCAATGAGGAATGCAATGTTTATTACACCGTTTGGGATTATGACTCAGGCACGGTTATACGCGAGGGCAGTCTGCGTTTTGACAGATTTGAAACCGTAAAACAGATTTACGCCGGAGAAAACGGCAAAAACATTCTTATTGAAATAAGCGGCGTGCAGAATGTCGCTTTGGGCGAAAACGGTTTTCACCTCATTTGCGGCGCCCCGTAACAAAACGGCATAAATTAACCGAGGAGAGAATAAGTATGAACAAAATCACCTGCCCAAAATGCGGAAGCAGCTTTGAACTCAACGACACCGACTATGCCGATATTTTAAGTCAGGTGCGCAACGCCGAGTTCAGCAAAGAGCTTGCCCGACAGGAGGAAAACTACAAAAAAGAGAAGGAATCCGCCGTAAAGCTCGCTGTTGCGCAGTCGGAGACGGATTTCAAAGATGAAATCTCCGAAAAAGAGCGTGAGATTGAAAAACTCAAATCGCAGATTGAAATCAACAAAAAGAACAGCGATATGGAGGCGAGAAACGCCGCCGCGAAAAAGGATGAGGAGATTTTAAAGCTGAGAAATCAGCTTGAAATGAGTGAAAAGGCAAAGGAGATGGATGTGCGCTCCGCCGTTGCCGGCAAAGACGCCGAAATAGCCAGGCTGAAAAGTCAACTTGAGCTTGACAGGTCAAACACAGAGCTTAGGTTAAAATCCGCCGAAGAGCTGCATAAGGCGGAGCTCAGCCGCAAGGATGAGGAGATTGCCTTTTATAAGGATTTCAAGGCGCGCCAGTCAACAAAGATGATAGGCGAAAGCCTTGAACAGCACTGTATGAACGAGTTTAACAAGCTGCGCGCGACCGCCTTCCCGAACGCGTATTTTGAGAAGGATAACGACGCGAGAACCGGCAGCAAGGGCGACTTTATTTACAGAGAGGGCGAGGGCGGCACCGAGTTTATCTCAATTATGTTTGAGATGAAAAATGAGGGCGACACAACGGCGACTAAGCACAAAAATGAGGATTTTTTCAAAGAGCTTGACAAAGACCGCCGCGAGAAAAACTGCGAATACGCCGTTCTGGTTACAATGCTGGAGGCGGACAATGAGTTTTATAACAGCGGAATTGTCGATGTTTCATACAGATACCCGAAAATGTATGTAATCCGCCCGCAGTTTTTTATTCCGTTAATAACAATTCTGCGCAACGCGGCTCTCAACTCGCTGGCATACAGGCAGGAGCTTGCCCTTGTGCGCGAGCAGAACATTGACATAACGCATTTTGAGGAGAATATTGAGGCGTTCAAGGAAGGCTTCGCGAGAAATTTCGACCTTGCGTCAAGAAAATTCAAAACCGCGATTGAGGAAATTGACAAAACGATAGACCACCTGAAAAAAACAAAGGAAGCCCTTCTTTCGTCGGAGAACAATCTGCGCCTTGCCAACAACAAGGCGGATGACCTTACCATCAAAAAGCTGACGAAGGGCAACCCCACAATGCAGGCAAAATTTGAGGAACTCAAAAACGCAAAGGAGAACTGAAAAAGATTATTGCCTTACCCCTTTTGGAGGCTGTGTTCACCGCAAAAAATAACAACCGAATTTAAACAAAGTGAGGGGCTGCCCGGAAGGGCAGTCACTCGTAAAACAGTAATGCTTCAAAGAGCGACCTTCGCACATCTTTGCAGGTATTCCTCTTCGGAATACGGAAAG
>R25__coassemble_52_pt1 | contig 77024 bp, 77 predicted proteins | sample R25__metabat2_low_PE_027 | metagenome-assembled genome bin R25 | reverse complement strand
GTATATTATAGTGAATTAATGTAAACTATATAACAGTTTATTAATTGAGGTTAAATATGTCAAAATTTTTAAAAACCGGTTTTTCGGCAACAGTCGAAGGCTTTTATAATATGACTCAGATTTTGCCGCTTGTAATATCAATGTGCGTTTGTTCGGCTTTTTCAATGAGAGCAAGCATTTTTTCTGTGGCAATCAGCAGCCTGTCATATCCTTTTACCGGACTTTTACCTTCTTATTCATTATTTATTATTTTATACAGCATTTCTGCCTTCTACGGTTTAAACACTGCTTTGGCAGGCACACTGATATGTGCGATATTATTAATTACAGTCTCCTTTTTTAATTTTGAAAAGTTAAAGACAGCAGTATATATTCCTGTGATTGCCGGAGTGATGCTTGGTTTTACACTTTATATGACTGTAATGCAGACGACAAATTATTTCGGAATAGGAGCTGTCGGAACAAATGCCGTTGAAATGTTAAAATCATACCGTTCGCTGGGTTTTCACGGCAATTGGCGCGGTGTTCTGTACGGAACTATTGTACTGGTTGTTATGATTGTTTACCGCAGAAAATTCAAAAATTTAAGCAAGAAAATCCCCGCTGCATTCTGGAGTTTTGTTATAACCGTTCCACTTAACATTTTTCTTATTCCCGGCAGTATAATATCTCCTATTAATGAAATCGGCAATTACGACTATACTCCCGTATTCTTTTCACTCAATAAGATAAACGCATTCGGAAGTATTTTATGCGGCTTTTCTTTACTGTTTATTATACTGTATAAATTAACTGTGAATGCAAAACCTGCAGAAAAGAAGAACTCACTGCTGTCAGGCGCTTTTATTTTTGCGTCATCACTAACGGGTTCTGTTGCGCCCTGCCCCACAGTAAAAAAAGAAGGCAACTTTTCTTCAAAAATAATTTCAGCAATTTCAAGCGCTGTGTTCGGTGTGCTGATTATAATATGTCTTAAAGACCCGATTGCGAGAACTCCTATTCCGACAGCCGCTGTTATACTTATTATCGGAATGTGGCAGCAGAATGTGTGGAAATATTTAAAAACTGCGCTTACATCCGGAATAACGGGCTTTATTGCTTTTATATCCGTTATTTTAATAATTATACTTGTCAATCCGGAAACCGGAATTATTATAGCAGCATTCATTTGTTGCATGAATAAACTGATAATTAAAAAAACAGACAGTTTTAAAAGTACGGAGCAACATTAATACTCCGTACTTTTAGTTTATTTGTTCTTTTTCAAGCGTTCGCAAAGCGTTCTGTCAGGCACAGCCCACATTGTGTTGTAAGTATGATAGATAACTTTTCCCGGTTTTGCTCCCGCAGGTTTTTTAAGCTCATGCACTTCAGTATAATCCACGGGAACTTTTGACGAATACCTCCCGCTGCTGTAGTAAGCGGCAATAACCGCCGCCTGCCGGACGGTCGTTTCGGGAATGATTTCACCTTCACCGCACACAACAACATGTGAACCCGGCATTTTTGAGGCATGAAACCAGGAATCATCTTTTCGTGCGGTTTTAAAAGTTAAAAGATCATTCTGAACATTGTTTCTGCCAACCAGTATTCTGTAACCGTCATCAGAGATAAATTCAAGAGGAGGCATTGGCTTAAGGCGCTTGCCTTTTTCCTGCTTAGCTTTTTTTAAATATCCAGTGTCATACAGTTCCGCCCTGATTTCAGAAAGATCAGTAAAACCCTCCGCACGCTCAACTGAATCAATTACAGTTTCAATATAAGCAAGTTCCTTCTCGGCGTTCTCAATAAGCCCTCCTAAAAGTTGCTCAGCTGTTTTGAGCTTGCGGTATTCTTTAAAATATTTTTGAGCATTCGCGCCCGGTGAAAGCGCCGGGTCGGCTTTTATTCTGATGTTCTCACCCGTATAATAATCTGAAACATCATAAAAATGGGCACCTTTTGAAAGAGAGTATTGATTTGCGAGAATAAGTTCCCCGAATTTTCGTAACTCATCTTTGCTTTCGCATTTTTTCAGTTCAGCCTTTTGTGTTTCAATTTTTCTTGATAACCTTGAAACGGAATTGTTGAGCAATTTTAACAAAGAAGAACTGCGCTGACGCGTGCGGTCACGGAGATCTTTTTCATAATAAAACTCATCGAGCATCTCGGAAAAACCGTTCATTTTAACGCTTTCCGCAGAAAAACCGTATTGTGTAATATCAATAAAAGAAAAATCAAAAGGTTTTCCGCCGTCTTTTTTTAAAATAAAAGGCGTCGCTGTATTGTCAATAAGTGTTTTTTTCAGTTTTTCAAGATTTGATAACAGTTTTATCTTTTCAGAATCAGACAAATCCGACGGTGAAACATCAGCGGGGCTGACTGCGAGAGCAATCTCCCGTGCAATAAGCGGAGACATACCTTCGACAGATTCAAGCAAGGCTCCGGAAAGCTGCTTGTTCTGTATTGTAAAAATGTTTTTACAAAGCGTATTTATATCTGTTTCGAGAATGTTATATTTATTTTGAGAAGGAGGAAGACAGTAATTACCGCCGGGCAATACCAAGCGAACGGATGACTGATTGCTGTCTATTCTTTTAACAGAATCCGTAACAATTCCGTTTTCATCAATAATAATAATATTACTGTGCTTTGCCATAATCTCAACAGCAACGGTGTATGATGTTTTATCACCGATTTCATTTGTGCCGGAAAAATCGATAAATACAATTCTGTCAAGGCCTTGTTGGCGGATATTTGTTATTGCGGCACCTGCCAGTAATTTGCGAAAAAGCATACAGAGCATTGGTGGTTGTGAAGGATTTTCAGGAGCATATTTTGTCAAGTGAACGCGGGGGCAGTTAGCTGAAGCGCTGAGTAAAAGCCGCATTGAGCCCTCTCTTGTGCGCATTAAAAACACCAGTTCATCATGCGATGGTTGGTAAATTTTATCAACTCTTGAGCCAATCAAAGCCTTTGAGAGTTCATTTTTTAAAAAATAAAGAGTCATTCCGTCAAGCGGCATAATAAATCACCTTAAATCCAAACAGCAGTCTGACAGGGAGAGTATGCAGGAGCAATAAGAGTTTTTAACCCTAATTTTTTATTAATTATATCTGCGAGGAACTCAACAACGGGATTTTCCGTCTCATAATGTCCCGCGGCAATTATACTTATTCCATTAATAACCCCATCAATAAAGTCGTGATGACCAGCATCCCCTGTTATCAGCAAATCACAGCCAAGTGCAGCACACTGAGGCGCAAAATCACAGCCCGCACCGCCGCATACGGCAACCTTTTTGATTGCTTTACCGCAATCGGAATACCTGACCGCGGTTTTAAGAGCTCTCGCCGTCTGAGCGGCAATTTCACCTATTTCATGAGGTTCCGAATATTCAAAAACACGCACCATAGCCGCCTCACCGACATCGGTAAGCGGCGAACATTTGCCATAACCGAGTTTTTGGGTTAATACATCATTTACACCGCCGTCGGCAATATCAAGGGATGTGTGAGCGCAAATAGCGCTTAATCCTGCATTGGCAAGCATATAAGCGGGGTCGTTACTCATAAGCTGTTTTCTCGCTTTAAAAATCAAGGGGTGATGGCTGACAATAAGTTGAGCTCTGTTTTCATTGGCAAAAGCAACAACATCAGCTGTAATATCAAGAGCAATTACGACTGTATCTACTTTTTGCTCAAAACTGCCCGCAGCAATACCGCTGTTATCCCAAGCGCTTTGACGGTCAAAAGGAGCAATTGAATTTATTAATTCATAAACATCTTTAACTGTCGGCATTTTTAAGCACCCTTTCAATATCATATAATGCTTCTCTTAACGATTTTAATTCTTTATTGCAATCTATATTTTTTTCAATTCCGCCAATTCGTTTTTTCAGGCGCTCAGCTTGTTTTTCAATATAAATTTGTGAATATATATCTATATTGGCAGGAAGCTCGCCGTAATAAATAAATCCGGGAGAATATTCTTTGCCTTCACCTGTGTAATAAGCAGTCAAAGCAATATAAACCTTACCCGAATCTTCACAGGCACATTCTTTTTCAATTATAAAACCGTTTTCAATAAAATACCTGCGTAAGTCTTCGGCGTGAGACATAGGCTGACAGACAATATGTTTTTCAGGGTTTTTAAGCCATGTGGTTTCGGAAATAATCCTAACCATCAGTTCACCGCCCATACCGCAAAGAACAATATCATCGGCTTCATTCTCACCGACATTCCATAATCCGTCAGAAAGCTTAAGCGAAATTTTATCCGCTAAGCCGAGCGATTTGACGGTTTTACAAGCGTTTTGAAGCGGACCTTTACCTATATCGGTTGCAACCGCCTTAGGGCATATTTCGTTTAATACAAGATATGACGGCAGATATGCATGATCGGTACCGACATCACAAACAGTTTTGCCGGGTCGAACCATATCCGCCGCCATACGCAATCTCGAAGAAAGATTATGCATTACCGGCTAAAAAACTGTTGATATTTGCAATAAGCTCATCGGCATCAACACCGTGAACCGCGCAAGCCTGCTCTACGGTTTCACTTCTTGCTGAAGGGCAACCGAGACAATGCATTCCCATTTCAAGAAAAAATGGAGCAACTTCCATATTTGCATCAAGAACATCGCCTATAGTCATATCTTTTTTGATTTCCATTTTAAAATCCTCCTTAATTTTTCTATATTGTATCACATTTCCAAAAGAATATCAATGTATATTAAGTTGACTTTTAAGGATTAAAATAGTAATCTTTTTGTATAAATAATATATGGAGGAATCGTTATGGAAGATTCTGTTCAATACCACATAAAGCTATGTAAAAAAGACGGCGCAAAGTACGCGATTCTTCCCGGTGACCCCGGCAGAACACAATTAATCGCTTCATTCCTTGAAAATCCCGAAGAAATTGTTTTTAACAGAGAATTCAGAACATTTTCAGGAACTCTTGAAGGTGAAAGAGTTCTTGTTGTTTCAACCGGCATAGGCGCACCGTCGGCAGCGATATGTATGGAGGAACTTGCCGAAATCGGTGTTGACACATTTATAAGAGTCGGAACCTGCGGAGGTATGCAGGCAGATGTTCTTCCCGGTGATGTAATAATTGCAACCGGAGCCGTAAGGATGGACGGAACATCAAAAGAATATATGCCTGTTGAATACCCTGCTGTTGCGGATTTTTATGTGACCAAGGCGCTTGCTGATGCAGCAAAAGAACTCGGTTACAGAAACCATATCGGAATAGTTCAGGCTAAGGACAGTTTTTACGGTCAGCATAATCCTGACAGTATGGGTTGCGCTCAGGAATTAAAAAGCAAATGGAAGGCATGGATAAAGGGCGGCTGCCTTGCATCCGAAATGGAAAGCGGTGCATTATTTGTTGTGGCAGGCGTCCGTCGTCTCAGAGCAGGAGCGGTTTTCCACTGCGTATGGAATCAGGAAATCGCCGGTAAAGGTATGCCGCAGGAAAGCAGAACAGATGACACAACAAAAGCCGTGAAAACCGCAATATGCGCGCTTCGTAAACTGATTAAAGAGGATAAAAAGAATGGTTAAGAAACTTATCGCAACTGATTTTGACGGCACTCTTTTTATTAACGGCAATATTTCAAACGAAGTAAGAAAATCAATAGAGTTATGGCGTGCCGACGGAAGATATTTCGGCATAGTAACAGGCAGAGGGAGCGATTTTTTTGAAAAGGTTAAAGAAGAGAATATTCCCACAGATTTTCTTGTTCTTTACAACGGTTCTCTTGCCGCAGACGGAAACAACAATGTTTTTTATGAAAAATTCATTCCCGCCGATTTGTTTTTACAAATTGAAAGAGTTCTTTCTGAATATAAAGATATTGAACAGTATTCAGTTTCAGACGGAAATCCGCAACATCAGTTTTATGCTACTTTCGGCAATGTCGAAAGGGCGCTGAATGTCAAAAACGATTTAGAATCTATGTTCGGTGACAGACTCGCTGTTTTTGTAAACGGCAGGCACATAAACATCGACATTGCAGGCAGCGGAAAAACGGAGGGCGTAAGAGTTGTTCTTGAACATTTCTCCCTTTCGAAAGACGACGCGGCAGTTGTTGGTGATGACTTTAACGATATTGAAATGATAAAAGCATTTGACGGCTGGGCTGTTGAAAACGGAAAAGCCGAAGTTGTGAAAGCGGCTCCGCATATATGTAAAGATGTCGGTTCACTCGCTATGACACTTTTAAATAAATCTTTCGCGAGGTAATTATGAAATCTTTTTTAATGAATTTGCGTATTTTACTCAATAAAACTCTTCTTGCGCTCGGTTCTGTTTTTTATAAGATAACTTTCGGAATGTTCCCCGCGTCAATGTTTTATATGTCAGTTAAATCCGGGCATATTAACACCGATGTTAAAGTTGTAAGCGAAGATAACGAAAGCGTAACAATAGCCAAATTCAATAAATACGGCGTTATGGTGAGAGACGATTTTAAAATACTCGCAACTACCGACCTTCATCTCGGCGATGACCCGAAACTGCGAAAAAAAGCTTTTCAGATGCTTGCAAATCATATAACAAACTCAAGACCTGACCTTGTGATATTTACGGGAGATATTATTCTTTCAAAGTTTCAGCAGTTTGACGCTGTTCAGTTCGCGAAATTTATGGAAAAAATCGGTGTGTTCTGGACTATATGCTTCGGCAATCACGAGGCAAGGGAAGATAAAGGTTTTTTTAAAAGACTGTTGCTTGAAGGAGTCAGAACATATCCTCATTGTCTTGTAAAAAACGGTCCTGAAGAACTTTTCGGCTACGGCAACCATTATATAAACATTCTTAACGGTAAAAATACCCTTCAGCAAACACTATTCCTTTTTGACTCCGGAAGGGATATTCTTGACAAGTACAGAGCAGAGCACGGTGTGCCTGAGGATTTGCAAGGCTACGATTTCATAAAAAAAGATCAGATTGAATGGTATAAAAGCCGAATTGATTTACTGAGAGAAAAATACGGCGATTTTAAATCGATGGTATTTATGCACATTCCACTGCCCGAGTATGCAGAAGCAATTACGGGAAATGATAAAGACGGTTGGAAATTCACCGATAATTGTAACATTATTTACGGTTCTGCTTATGAAAGTGTAGGCTGTTCACCGTTTAACAGCGGTATGTTCGACGCAATTCTTGAAAAAGAAAGCACTCAGGCTGTTTTCAGCGGTCATGACCATGTTAATGATTATTGCGTATTATATAAAGGAATTTATCTTGTTTATAACCAGTGCTGCGGCTATGAAACATACGGTCTCTCTGAAAAAAAAGAATGTGACGAAAAAGACTGGCCACTCGGCGTTACCATTGTTAAAATTCATATTAACGGCAGTTTTGACTTGGCTCAGAGATTTAACAGTATGTATTTAAAAGAAATATATGAAAAGAAACAGCTCGAAAAAGCGCAAAAAAAGAAATAACAGCTTCAATCCGTACTTTCGAGTGCGGATTTTAAAATTTACATTTTTTTAATTATTTATTAATTATATGTTTTCTTTACTTTATTTAATTATATGTTATACTAACTAATTGATTGAATATAAATGAATGGAGGAATTCTTTTGATAGAGGTTCGCAATTTAACACGAAAATACGGTGACCACACTGCCGTTAATTCAATCAGTTTTAAAATTGAAGACGGAAGAATTTACGGTTTCCTCGGCCCTAACGGCGCCGGAAAATCAACAACCATGAATATTATTACCGGGTGCCTTGCCGCAACTTCGGGTGATGTGCTTGTTAACGGTCTGGATATTTTTGAAGAACCCGTAAAAGCAAAAAAATGTATCGGATACCTTCCCGAAATTCCGCCGCTTTACCCTGATATGACTCCGCTCGAGTTTCTTAAGTTTGTCGGAAGAGCCAAAGGGATGAAGAAAACAGAGCTTTCCGAGGCAATTAACGTTGTTATGGAAAAAACAGGCATCAGTGATGTTTCAAACAAACTGATTAAAAATCTTTCAAAAGGCTATAAACAAAGAGTCGGAATAGCTCAGGCTATTCTCGGAAATCCTCATGTTGTTATCCTTGATGAGCCTACAGTCGGACTTGACCCGAAACAGATTGTTGAAATACGCAACCTGATAAGAGAACTCGGTGAAAACCACACTGTTATTCTGAGTAGCCATATTCTGCCGGAAGTCAGTGAAGTATGTGATGAAATTATTATTATTTCAAATGGTGAAATTGTCGCCTCGGACACTGCTGAAAATCTTATTAATAAATTCAATCCTTCAACAATTACCGAAGTTGTTATTAAAGGCAACCCGGATATTGCCGCAAATGCAGTTGCTGAGCTTGATGAAGTCAAAGAGGTTGAAATTGACGATTCGTCATCAGACGGCACCGCAAAGCTTGTAATTACCTCAGACGAGGATATTCGCGAGAAACTTGCCGAGACATTTATGAATAACGGTGTTCTCGCTATTTCAATGAACCTTTCAAAAGCAAGTCTTGAAGATATTTTTCTTGAGGTCACAAGCGAAAACCTTCATATGCTGACCGGAGCGGCAAATGATAATACCGTTTTATCCGACCGCGTTGCAGATAATTCTTTTGATATTACAAATGAAGTAAAAAAAGAAACAATCAGCGAAATTAAGGATGATTCAAATAAGGAGAGTGAAGAATAATGGGTGCCGTGTTTAAAAAGGAACTGCGCGGATATTTCACGGGTTTTACCGGTTATATTCTTATTGCGGTTATGCTTGTAATGATGGGCATTTATACAATGATATACTGCCTTTCGTATCAGTATTCGGCTTTTGAATTTGTTTACGGCAACACGGTTTTCGTGCTTATGCTTTTTGTTCCCATTCTGACAATGAGAATGTTTGCCGAAGAAAAAAAGCAAGGCACCGACCGTCTGCTTTACTCCCTGCCGCTTAAAATGAGTCAGATAATCGGCGGAAAATATCTCGCCTCACTTGTTGTTTTAGGTATTCCGTGCTTTTTCGCAGGGCTTTATCCGATTATTCTCTCAAGATTCGGAAATGTTAATTTTAAACTTGTTTATGCATCAATGCTCGGTTTCTTTTTACTTGGGGCATCATTAACGGCTGTTTGTATGTTTATTTCACTGCTGACAGAAAATCAGATTATTGCGGCAATTGTTTCATTTGTTATTCTTTTGCTCAATTACTTTCTTAACAACCTGACAAATTATATTCCGACAACTCTTTTCGCTTCGACTGTTATTCTGATTATTTTAATCATTTTAACGGGATTGATCATATGGGCTGTTACCAAAAATGCAGTTCTTGCAGACATTTCGGCAATTGCGTTGATGATTGCGCTTATTATAATCCGTTTTGTCAAAGCCGAACTCATACAGGGTATTCTGCCTAAAATACTGAGCAGAATTGAACTGTTTGAGCAATATTACAACATTGTTTACGGCTCTCTGGATATTTCAACAATCGTTTTGTATTTCAGCGTTATTATTCTGTTTTATGTGTTAAGTGTTCAGGTTCTTGAAAGAAGGAGGTGGGCGTAATGAGTAAAAAAGCCGGCTTAAAAAACGCCTTTAAAACCCGTTCAACCAAAGCGGGCGGTATTTCACTGATTATAACCGCCGTTGTGCTTGCTATTATTATTGCCGTAAATCTTGTTATTCCCAAACTTCCCGTGAAATATACAACATTTGATTTGTCATCCGCAAAAAAATTCTCAATAGGTAAATTGTCGCATGAAGTGATTAATTCGCTTAATGATAATATAAGCATATTTTATATTGTTGAAGGCGGAAATGAAGATTCATCCGTGAAATCTTTGCTTAACAGTTATGATTCCTCAAGCGCAAAAATAAAAGTCAAAACAATTGACCCTATTGTCAGCCCTAAGTTCACCTCAAAATATACAGATGAAAGTGTTGAAAGCGGCAGTGTAATTGTTGTTTGCGGCAACAGATCAAAAGTTATTCCCGGCAATGACCTTTACGAATACTCAGTTGATTATTCCACATACCAATATCAGCCCACCGCTTTTGCCGCCGAGAACATGATTACCAACGCAATCAATTATGTTACAAGCGAGAATCTGCCTGTAATCAGCTTTTTGACCGGTCACGGTGAGGCGGATCTTGATGCAACCTTCGTTTCAGCGCTTTCAAACGCCAACTATGAAATAGGTTCATTAAAGCTCGCGGCTGAGGGCGGTGTACCCGACGGAACCGACTGTGTTGCCGTTGTAGCGCCGAAAATTGACTTCTCAAAGGAAGATGTCAAAGCCCTTAACGATTATGTTGAAAAGGGCGGTAAAATATATATGGCATCTGATGAGGTAGATATAGAAAAGATGCCTAATCTCGTTTCATTCCTTAAAGGTTACGGAATTGAACTTGTTAAAGGAATTCTTGTTGAACTTGACACAAGTTATTGCTACGCCTATAACGGTGTAAGCATAAATTATATGCTTCTGCCTCACACAGACAACCATGAAATAACAAATGATCTGACAAATTATTATGTAATGTTCCCTAAATCTCAGGGATTTACAATTGCGGAAAATCTGCCGGAAGGTGTTAAAACCGATTCACTTATTTCAACAAGTGAAAAGGCATATTCATCCGTAAATATTGAAGAAAAACAGTCTTCTGCAAAAGAAGACGGCGATATTGAGGTTGACGGCACATTTAAACTCGGTGCTGCAGTTACATATAAGGAAGGCAAAGTCGTTTATTTCTCAAACGCAAAATTTATGGAGCAAACCGCCAACCAATCGGTTTCCGGCGCTAATTCAATATTATTCATCAAGTCATTCGGCTGGCTTTGCAACACAAAAGATTCCGTAAGTATCCCTTCGAAATCGGTAAGTTATGATGTTCTTACAATAAACAGCAGCACCGCGACAGTCCTTAAAACCTTAATGGTGGGCATAGTGCCTGCACTGATTATTATTGCTGGAATAACTGTTGTAATTTTAAGGAAAAAACGCTGATGAAAAAATCAATCAGATTATTGTTTGTTCTTTTGTTATGTCTTGCGGTTGTTATTGCCGGTTATGTTTTAATCGGCAAACATTTTTCCGCTCAAAGTGAAGATGAAAACATTGTAACACTCTCCGCGGCATCAATCGACGGTGATATAAAATCAATTTCTTGGAGCATTGAAGGTAAAGAAATATGCTCTTTGCAAAAAGGCGTAAAATGGGTTCTCTCAACAGACAGCTCGTTCCCGCTAAGTCAAAAAAAAGCCAACAATCTTGCTGAGAAGCTTAAGAAAATTGACGCAATGAAACTTGTTATAACAGAACCCGAAAGCCTTGAAGAATACGGGCTTGCGTCCCCTGCCCTTAAAATTACGGTTACTCTTGACGATGGCAGTAAAGTTATTTACTCGTTTGGAGATAAGGATATGTATTCATCCGGCAATTACTTTGTTTCAAGCCTTGAAAACAGTGTGTATCTTGTTGATTACAGACTTTCCGAGGAGTTCCCCGATGATGTTTACAGTCTTATTGATGTTGAGGATCTGCCTGAACTTGCTAATTTTAATAAACTTGAGATAAACAGTGAAAGAAAAAACATATCAATTATCAAAACAGATGAAAGTTATGTTTCCGTTGAAGGCGAAAAAGAAAAAATTCTTCCCGACGAAAAAGCCGAAGAGTTTCACACTGCTGCCGGAGCGATCAAGTTTAATAAATGTGTTAATTTTAAAGCTGAATATGACAGCTACGGTCTTGATAAACCGGCATATACACTCAAATTTACATACACGCTTGAAGACGGTGACAGCTTTGAGGCCATTGAAAACGAACTGGTTCTTAAAATAGGTTCGCAAAACGGTGAGGATTATTTTGCCTGTGTGGATAACAGTGAAATGATATACACAATAAACTGTTCTGTAATTGAACCGTTGCTTATTGACAGCGTTGAACAATTGACTGACGAAACTCAGAAAAACGAAAATGAAAACTGAGGTTTAAAAAATGAAAAAAACAATTTTTGTCTTCTGTGCAGTTTTACTTGCTTTTTCAATTTGTCTTTTTTGCGGATGCTCAACAGACAAAACCGAAACAGAAATACCGACTGAAAATGATATAACAGTTCAAACAACGGAAGCGACAACTCTGCCCGTACTCAAAGTCAGCCTCGGTGTAACCAAAGCGACAGCTATAGATGAAAAAGTAATGAAGCAAAGCGGAATAATCAAGTGGGTTGATGAATGCAGAGGCATATATGTTTCAAATATGTCTGCTGACAGTATTCTGGACAAAACCGAATTCCGCCACGGAGATATTATTCAGGCAATAGACGGTCGGGAAACAAATACGCTTGACGATGTTTACAGAATACTTGCCGACTACAGCCCGGGAGACAAAATCACAATAAGCGCTTTCCGTCTTAATCTTTTGAACGGAGAGAGTAAATATTTTGATGTTGATGTAACTTTTCCTGTTCCCGTAAACGGCGACACAACTGCCAATCAAACTTCACAAAGCGGAGAAACTTTATGGGAATGATTGTTTTAAAAGGCAAAAACGCTGTTGAAATTGACAAAAATGAATTTGAGATATTAACCGCAAAATATAATAAAATCTGCGTTGATATCGGCACAGGCGACGGCAGAAACATATACCGAAAAGCAAAAAATAATAAAACTGCTTTATATATCGGTCTTGACCCTGTAAAAGATAATATGGAAGAAACAGCCGTAAAAATTGCCAAAAAGCCTGAAAAAGGCGGACTTGACAACGCGTTACTTGTTGTTGCGACTGCGGAAAAATTGCCTGATGAGCTTCATGGTATAGCTGATAAAGTCACAATTCTTTTCCCATGGGGTATTCTTCTTGAAGGTATAATAAAACCCGAAGAACAGATTATTTCGGCCGTTAAAACAGCCTCGAAAAACGGCGCGGAATTTGAATTTATTACAACATACAGCGCAAACTGCGAAGAAAATATGATGGAAACGCGCAATATGCCGGAGTTGAATTTAGAATACTTTAATTCAGAATATAAATCAGTGCTTCAAAATATGGGCTTGATTGTCGAAAACATTGAGATGCTTGACAATGAATTTGTTAAAAAATTTGACTCTAAATGGGCAAGGCGGCTTGCTTTCGGCAGAAAACGCGATTTCTACAGAATAACAGGAAGAATTAATAAAGATGGTTGTTCATAATATTCCGCCTGTTTTTGATAAAAACAGTGAGATACTGATTTTGGGAAGCTTTCCTTCGGTAAAATCCCGCGAAACAAAGTTTTTCTATGGTCATAAGCAAAATCGCTTTTGGAAGATTGTTGCAGAAATCTTTGATTGTACTGTTCCGCAAACCGTAAACGAAAAAAAGCGGTTTTTAATTGACAATCACATTGCTCTTTGGGATGTTATCGCTCAATGTGAAATAACCGGAAGCTCTGATTTGTCAATAAAAAACGCCGAAGCAAACAATCTTGATATAATACTCAACTCTGCAAACATAAAAAAAATTTTTGTAAACGGCAAAACCGCAGAAAAATACTATAATAAATACTTGTTTGAGAAAACCGGAATAAACGCTGTTTGCTTACCCTCCACTTCACCTGCAAACGCGTCATACAGTATAGAAGAACTAAAAAAAGAATGGACCAAAATAAAACTATAAATTAATTATAAGCCGAAGGGACAGTAGCCTTCGGCTTATTTTATGAGTTTAATATATGATATAAATATAATTATTCAGCGGATGAGACTGATGTTTTTTCTGTGTAATCAAGGGTATTGAAAATGACGGATTCGAGATTGACTCCCATTTTTCTTTCGATATCATAGTTTTGATTGAGCGTAAACCATGAAACATATTCTTTGCCGTTTATTACCATAATAGCCCTGCTGTCAAAGTCATCACCGAGAGATTTGTATTTCAGCCCGGTTAATTCCTCAAAGGCGACTTTATCAATATAGCTTACAGGAGGAACTATTCCCTCCTCACCGTACGCAAAATCAGATTCGGGTTTAAACTCTTTACCGTTAAAATAATATGTATATTTCTCGGTTACAAAACAATCGGTAGTTGGATTATCGGTTTTTTTGCTTAGATTATTGTAATCGCCTATTTCAAGCAAAAGGCCGTTTACAGTTGCAACCCCATAATCATCCGCAACTTCCCCCGTTGTAATGTCTTTCGAGACAACATGAACATTGCCGTCATTATCCTCATAAAAACCGATATTCACATCGCCTTCAAAGCTTGCTTCGGCAATAAGCTCCATTACATCGGAATACTCTCCGTTTTCATCTGTGATAAGAAGGCTTTTTGTGTAATCGTAAAGAGCCGCTGTGGTTGAATTACGGTGAGAATTATAGCCGGACGCGTAAACCTCTTGAACACCGTCTCCGTCGATATCTTTATAAAGGGCATCTTTAATGACAAAACCTGTTACAACAACTTTTTTATTTTCTTTATTGAGAATAAAGCCTGTATCGTCTTTTACATCATTGTAAATAGTATTATCACTGTCTTCACTTTCATTTGAGGCTGCAAATGATGAAATATTCTTTTTATCAAGAACATCAACAAAATTTACTGCATCAAAAGCTTCTTCAACGGTTTTAAAATCACTGTTGCTGATTGCATTTTTACCACAGGAAGACAACAAAGCTGCCACTGAAACACAAAGAGAAACCGCAATTAAGACTGATATAAATTTTTTCATTGTATTATCCCCCTTAATTAATTATTTCACCTGTTAACGGGTTGATTACTTTGCGAAATACGCAAACATGGGTGCTTGAAATATATTTGTCAAGATGCATTGAGCCGAAAAACCAACGGCGAAATTCACAACTCCCCGAAAGCTCTTCAAAGTAAGTGTTCAAACCGTTTACGGTTGCCTCATCACCGTCTTTAAGCGCCAGAAAAGTTTTTATTTTCATCGGCGGCTCATGAGTAATAACATAATCTACCTTACAATCAAAGCGTTCAAGATTTTCAACGCCTTCAAGGAGTTCTTCTCTTGTTGGTAACTCCGCCTTTGACCAGACATTGTTTTCAAATCTTATATCGATATCCGGACTTTCACCGCCGCCCATTGTAAAAAACCTGAGCCCTTCTATTTCAAAAACCTGACCTCTCATAAGGTGATAAAGATTGCCCGAAATGTTATGCACCTTGCCGCCGTTCCACTTGGTGACTTCATAAGAATTGATTAAATCAAAATTCTCGTGCGTACCGTCAATAAAGCATATGTTGTATTTTTTTTTGCCTAATTTTTTGAGCTGTTTTTCTTCATGCTTGCCGCCGTTCCATAAAAAGCCGAAATCGCCGCAAATGATTAATGTGTCACCGCTTTTCAAGTTGCGAACGGCTGAAGAATCAAACCGACTCATATCGCCGTGCACATCACCCGTAATATATATCATTTAACATCCTCCGGAAAGACAAACGAATAATCTTTTTTAAGGTATTTATTTTTTGTGATTATAATGCTATAATATGAAATACTTATTATTAAATTTTTTAATATTATAAATCATTTACGGTGTAATGTCTATGAAAAAATCTTTAATTTTTATTTTTATTTCTGCAATTATTCTTTCCACCATACTCTCCTGCCCTGTCTCTGCAACTTACAATTCACTTACAGATACACTTGATTTACACAGTGAGAATTATTTTTTGATGAGCCTTGACAACGGCACTGTTATATTTGAAAGCAACGCAGACAAGCAACTGCCTCCCGCGTCTCTTACTAAAATAGTTACGGCGGCTGTTGTTCTTGAAAACTGTGAAGATCTTTCAACCGTAGTCTCCGCGCCTGAATACTGCATTAATATGCTCGCGGGAACGGGAAGCTCAACCGCCGGAATAAGCGCCGGTGAAGAACTTACGGTTGATTCCCTCCTGCACTGTCTTCTGATTGAAAGCGCAAATGACGCCGCGCTTATTCTGGCGGATTATTTCGGCCAAGGCGATATTGATACTTTTATAGGTATGATGAACAACTGCGCCAAAAAGCTCGGGTGCAAAAATACAAATTTTGTAAACCCTCACGGTCTTGACGACGATTACCAGTTCAGCACACCGAGAGATGTGGCTAAACTGTTTCAGCACGCGTTATCTTTTGCCGCATTCAAAGATATTGTCGGTTTAAGCAGATATACCATACCCGCAACAAATATGCGTAATGAGCGAATTATTATTAACACCAATAAAATACTTAATACCGCATATAAAGACTATTACTGCAAATATGTAACCGGTGGAAAAACCGGCTCCACAAGTAAAGCAGGTAAATGCGTTTGCACTGTTTCATCCAACAACGGTTATAATTATATTTGCGTTGTTATGAACGCGCCACAATATAATATTGACGATGATTCTGCGGAAGAAAACTGCGCATTTGTTGACACAAAAACAATGGTAAACTGGGCAATAAAAAACCTTGAACTTGTTAAAATTGCCGATTCAACAACCATAGCCGCTGAAGTTCCCGTCAATCTGTCCCGTTCTGCCAATTATGTCACCCTTGCCCCGGCGGAAGATAAATATGAATTGGTTCCGTCCGGAACAGATTCCGGGAATGTTATTATTGAGCCGCAAAAGGACTCACTTCCTTTAAGCTTAACTGCTCCCGTAAAAAAAGGTGATGTTATATGCAAAGCATCCGTTCTGTATGGCGGAGAATCCATAGCTGAAATTGACCTTGTCGCTACAAATGATATAAGCAAAAGCATTATTCTTACAATATTAAACGCTTTGGGTAGAATTTTCTCAAGCCTGCCTATGAAAATTCTCGGCTTATTGCTGCTGATTGTTATAATCGGTACACTCGCTTTAATACTTAAAGCATATATCAAAAAAAGAAAAAGCGAAGAACTTCATATTGTCACATACAATGATTTCAAAAAATAATAATTAATAATCGACATCGGTGCAACAAAAAGCTACACCGATGTTTTTTAGTTTACCTGTAAACTTTTATTGTTTTGATTTCAAAGGGACGGAAATTCAATTTCAGAATTCCGTTTTGTGAACAAACAGTTTCTTTTTCATCTTCAAGCAAATTGGTTATTACCGTTTTGTTTACCGATGTTGACAGTTTAATACTGCAGTTTGTCTTTGTACCTTCACATTCATAGGCACGAAGAATATAAGCATCTGTATCATCTTCCGCAGGTTTAACAGTTTCAATAATAATGTTCGGCTTATCAACATTCGCAAAAGGCATAAGGCTACATGAACCTTTTACTGCAAAAGCCGGCACATTTAATTCATACGCCGGCTGAACAACCGACTCCGCGTTAAATCCGCAATTATGCACAAGAAGAGAATAAGTCATTTCATGAACGCCCTCGTCGCCTGAAACATCGGGATGATCTCCTCCGCGATGAAGTGAAAGGCAAAGATTGCTGTCATATATTGAAATACCGTATTTACAATCATTTAAAACAGCCGCACCGAAACCGGGCTCGCTGACATCAGTGTATTTATGATTGCAAACTTCAAATTTGGCGGTTTCAAGAGAATTGTTTTCAGTTGTGGGGCGTTCAATTAAGCCAAACTGAATTTCACAGCGCGCTTTGGCAGCGGAAACATCCAGATCAAACCCTGCTTTAAGCAAGCGATGATGGCTGCGCCAATCAATTAAGGTGTGAAAATCAATTCTTGGATTGTCAGCATAACATATCATATCCTGAACAAGTGTTGTTCCGTTGCCGATATTGAATTTGCTGCGAAGCACAATCATTACCGCGCCTTCGGTAACCACTTCTCTGCTTATAAAGCCGTGAACGGGTTTAAGGTTTTTCACAACATCACGCTCTATATCCCAGTTATCATAATCAAGTGAAACATCTTCACCGAAAAGAAAAACACCCAAAGGCTCCCCATCGTCTTTTCTGAGCTGTCTTCCGGAGGCTTTATCAATCAGAGAGGCAATGTATCCGTTTTTATCAAATACAATTTCCGTATAAGGAGTTTTCAGATTAATTCCGTCATATTCAAAAGCTGATTTATTATCTTTTGTATTTTCACATAAGGTAATTGTTTTGCTGCCGAAGCCGGGTATATTCAGTTTTGAAACAGCAAGAAGGCTTCTGCCGCATAAATCAATATATTTTTGTGACGGATAATTCTCCGCAAAGCCATGAGCTTCAATAAACGCTGTATCATTTCTTTCAAATGAAAGAGTATTGAAAAGAGTAATGCTTTCATTTTTTTCTGTAAGTGATTGAGCGTAATCAAGTGCCGCTTTGTTATAGTTGCTGAGTATCTCATCCATTTCTTTATGGAACACATCGTACACAGGAGTTATGCTTGTGCCGGGCAGAATATCATGAAACTGATTTTTCAACAGGGTTTTAAGCCATTTATCACTTTCGGTATTACGCTTTGCTCCCGATAGAACATTAAAATATTCCATATTGTGAAGGGAAAATTCAGCTTTTCTGTTTTTGCGTTTAACTTCATGCAATTGAGTCAGAGTTCCGCGGTGAAGTTCAAGGTAAAGCTCATCCCTGTATATTGGCAGATTTTCTTTACTCTGTTCAAGCTCATTCATAAATGCGCTCACCGACATTGACTCGATTTCCGGCATACCCTGCATATTTGAAGAGCGCAACGATGTTTCCACCATTGCAGCCGTCGGTCCACCGCCTCCGTCGCCGAATCCGTATGCGATAAGACGCATATCTGTAGAATCTTTATATGAAATTCCGCCCGCCACACTTGAACAGTCGTGAACATCGGGCCAGCAGTGAATACGCATAAAATGAGTTAACACCTCACTGCCGTCAATTCCTTTCCAAATAAAACTCTCATAAGGAAATCTGTTGATCTCATTCCAGCCGATTTTGGTAGTGCAAAAATATTTAACTTCGCTGCCCTGCATAATCTGAGGAATGTTCGCGTTATAACCGAATGTATCCGGAAGCCAGAATGTATCCGCCGTATAATTAAAGTTTTCGCGTGTAAACTGCTGACCTTTCAGAAACTGCCTTACCATAAGCTCACCGGATGTTATATTGCAGTCACACTCAACATAAACGCCTCCGTTTGGCTCATATCTTCCCTCGGCAACGCGTTTTTGCATATCTTTAAAAATAGTGGGATAGTATTCTTTCATCCACTCGCTGTGTAACGCAGATGACTGCATAAATCTGTATGACGGATAAATATCCATAAGATTTAAAGCGTTAGAATATGTTCTTGCGCATTTTCTTACAGTTTCATTCACGGGCCAAAGCCAGGCTGTATCCATATGTGAGTGGCCTGTAATACCGATTTTGCCGAAAACGCGCGAATTGCCGCCTGTAAAAAACGGGCGCGAAATTTCAAGAGCCTGCTTTATGCCGTTCTCAAACTCATCTTTTTCAGCGTGTTTGGGATAAAGCATGAGCACTTCATTGATTTTTTCAAGTGCGTTGCGCGCCTTCCATTTAATAAAGTTTGATTCCGGTAAAGTTCTGGCGGCACCGAGAAGTTCACGAATATCAAAAACAAGAGTAAAAATATCATCATTTCTTGTACAGATATAAATTCCGTCATAGGTGTGGGAATAATCACCCTTGGGAATATCGGGGTATTCATAATTGTCAAACGGACCGGTGTCAACATCAAAATGACCGGCGTAACATTCAACGGCAATCTCAACATTTTCGCCCGCCTTCATTGAGCCTATGAATTGACTCATATGATTGCCGCCGATAAACTCCTTGTTTTTTGAATTAAAAATGCCTTTGGGTACACCGTTTACAAAAAGCAACTGTTCTCTGCCACCGCATTCTGAAACAACATACAGTGGTTTTTTCTCAAGTTCAACGGGAACTGTGAATGAACCTTTTATCCAGATATTGACCCATTCACCTCCCCATTTTGTTCCCTTTTCTATAGGTTTAAAACCGTTTTCAGGCACGGTTCTTAAATGCTCTGTTGTCTGAAAAGCACAAACATCTTTAAGTTCAACGGCGTTTTCATAAATCATTTTTTGATAAACCGAAAGCGATTTTTCGATTCTTTCAAACATTCTGTCTTTAAATTTTTCGTTAAACATATTTCACCCCGATTTAATTATTTATAAATATTATATATAAATGAATTTGATTTGTCTATTGTTTATTGCTGTTTTTAAAAAAGAAAACCGGATGACAAACTGCCATCCGGATAAAAAACATATAATCAACCCGCACTGCTTTTGGGAGTAACCTTTGGCGGAAGTGATGATTTTTTTCTGCCGGGATTTCTTTCAATCACCGGTTCTTCACCGTCAAGAACGCATTTGCCTGTAATGCAGACACGCTCTATTGTCGGATCTGAAGGAACATCATACATTATATTGAGCAAAACACCTTCCATAATCGAGCGTAATCCTCTTGCGCCGGTTTTTTCATCAAGTGTTTTTTCTGCAATGGCGGCAAGTGCCGATTCATCAAAGTCAAGCTCAACATCATCAGCATTAAAAAGAGCCTGATACTGCTTTACAAGCGCGTTTCTCGGTTCCGTCATTATACGAATAAGCGCATCTTTGTCGAGTTCTGACAAAGTGGTAATAACGGGAAGTCTGCCAACAAGTTCAGGTATGATACCGAATTTAACAAGATCCTGATGAATGGTTTTTGAAATGAGATTGTCTTTCTGAACATCGGCTTTTGTTCGGATTATTGTCTCAAAGCCAAGTGCCGAACCGCCGATTCTCTTTTCAATAATCTTTTCAATACCGTCAAAAGCGCCGCCGCAGATAAACAGAATATTAGAAGTGTTAACCTGAATAAACTCCTGTTGCGGGTGTTTTCTGCCGCCCTGAGGCGGAACATTTGCAACAGTACCTTCAATAATTTTGAGCAAAGCCTGCTGAACACCTTCACCGCTGACATCCCTTGTTATTGAGGGATTTTCGCTTTTTCGGGCTATTTTGTCAATTTCATCAACATAAATAATGCCCCGCTCAGCACGCTCAATGTCATAATCCGCCGCCTGTATAAGACGAAGAAGAATATTCTCAACATCTTCGCCGACATAGCCTGCCTCAGTCAATGTAGTGGCATCCGCTATGGCAAACGGAACATCAAGTATTCTTGCAAGAGTCTGCGCAAGCATTGTTTTGCCAACACCTGTGGGACCGAGAAGCAAAATGTTGCTTTTCTGCACTTCAACATCGCCGACATTTATCATTCCGATGCGCTTATAATGGTTATAAACTGCAACACTCAAGGCGGTTTTCGCCGCGTCTTGCCCGATTACATACTCATCAAGCTGCTCCTTAATTTCTTTTGGCTTAGGAAGCGCGACAGCCGACTTTGCGCTGCTTTTATGTGACCTTCTCGGTTCTTCATCAAGAATGGATTGACAAAGCTCTATGCATTCATTACAGATATATACACCAGGTCCGGCAATAAGTTTTTCGACTTGATCCTGTGTTTTATGGCAAAAAGAACAGGAAACTCTGTCTCTTTTCTCATCGTCTCTCGCCATCTTCTTCCTCCTGTGGTTTTATCTTGAAGTGATGACCTTATCTACAAGGCCGTACTCAAAGGCCTCCTGAGCCGACAGGAAATTGTCGCGTTCGGTGTCTCTGTTAATTTCCTCAATGCTTTTGCCGGTGTTTTCGGCAAGAATCCGGTTAAGTTTTTCTCTTGTGCGGCGAATGTGCTCCGCGGCAATCTGAATCTCAGTAGCCTGACCCTGTGCGCCGCCGAGCGGCTGATGAATCATAATCTCGCTGTTCGGCAAAGCATATCTTTTGCCTTTCGCCCCCGATGAGAGAAGAAACGCGCCCATTGAAGCGGCCATGCCGATACAAATTGTAGAAACATCACATTTAATGTAATTCATTGTATCATAAATAGCCATACCGGCTGTTACTGAGCCACCGGGGCTGTTGATATAAAGACTGATATCTTTATCGGGATCCTGCCCTTCAAGGAACAATAACTGTGCGACCACAAGGCTGGCTGTTGTATCATTGACCTCATCGGAAAGAACAATTATTCTGTCGCTTAACAGTCTTGAGAAAATATCATAAGAGCGCTCACCGCGATTTGTTTGTTCAACAACATATGGAACAAGTGCCATAACAACATCCTTTCATGTTTAAAACAATTAAATTACTTTGCGTTTTCCTCTTTTTCTTCAGATTCTTTTTCTTCTTTAGCTGCAGTTTTTTTTGCGGGAGCTTTCTTCTTGGGAGCGGGTTTTTTAGCTTTAGCGTTATCAATAACGAAATTGACCGCTTTTTCTTTCTTAATCTGATCTTCTATAGAATCCGAAGGAATAATATTTTTGATTTTTTCAACCTCAAGCTGATACATTTCAGCCATTTTCGCGTATTCGGCATCAACTGCCTCAGCGTCAGCTTCAATACCTTCAAGCTTAATGATAGCTTCAATCGCAAGATCAAGTTTAACCTGATCAACCGACTGTTCTTTCATTCTTGCTTCAAAATCTTCTTTTTTCATACCCATATACATCAGATATGTGTCAAGTTCTATACCCTGTTGAGCAACCCTGTTTGCAAAATTATCAATGTTTTCTTTCGCTTTGTTGTCAAACATACACTCGGGAATTTCCGCTTCTACATTAGCGGCAAGCTGTGAAAGAACAGAATCCTCAAAAGCCTTGTTTGCCTCATCGGTTTTTCTGGTGCGAATTTCATCTTCAACACCTTTTCTGAGTTCTTCAACTGTGTCATATTCACCTAAGTCTTTGGCAAATTCATCATCGATTTCAGGAAGCTCTTTGAATTTAATCGCATTTAATTTTATTTTGAAAACAGCATCCTTGCCGGCGAGATCTTCATGATACTCATCAGGGAATTTAACATTAATATCAAATTCCTCGCCTATTGAGTGACCGATAATCTGCTCTTCAAAGCCCGGAATGAACTGACCCGAACCGATTGTAAGATCAAAACCTTCCGCCTTGCCGCCTTCAAAGGCAACACCGTCGGAAAAACCTTCATAATCTATATTTGCAATATCTCCGTCTTTTATGGGGCGGTCGTCAACATCAACCATTCGCGCGTTTCTCTCACGCATTGTTTCAATTTCAGAATCAATCATCGCTTTTGTAACTCTGACTGTTTCTTTCTCCGCCTCAATACCCTTGTACATCTTGAGGGTTACATCGGGCTTGACGGTAACCTTAAATTCAAGATCGACACCCTCTTCAACACTCATTGTAATGATGTTGAAATCATAGGGAGAATCAACAGCCTCTATGCCTGCCTCTTTGAAAGCGTCAAGCACTGTGTCCGAATAAACGGCGTCAAGCGCGTCTTCATAGAAAACATTTTTGCCGTACATATTCTCAATAAGATGCTGGGGAGCTTTACCCTTGCGGAAACCGGGAACGGAGATTTTATCTCTCTGTTTAAGATAAACATTGTGAACTGCCGTTTTAAAGGTCTCTGCATCTACCGTAATTTCAACGGTATATGTGTTTACATCTGTTTTGTTTGCGGCTTTTAAACTCATTTTTATTACCTCCATTGATAAATCCGATAATGGATTATATCAAATATTTTCATCAATTTCTATATAAAATATAATAAAAGCAAAATTTTATTGTTTTTTACAACTTTATGTATAATTAAGCGCTTGTTTTGTTCAATTATGCCCTTTATCATATACAGGCATGGGGCAAAAGCCGAGATAATCCGCCGAAACTAATGAAAAATCAATTCCGTCGCTGTTACCGTTGAATGCAAACTGATGTGAATACGAGTGAAGATGACCGTAAAAACACCTTTTAATTTTTTCTTCAACAAGAATATTATATATTTCATCACATTTCTGCATCAGAGTCAAAGGCGGATAATGCAAAAAGACCACAGGTTCCAGCCCTGTTTTCTTTGCTTCACCAATGCTTTTCTTTATTCTGCTGACTTCTCTCATAAGAACCTTTTTGTCAGAATCACTTTCAGCGTCAAAAAACCATCCTCTGCTGCCCGCTATGGCAATGTTACCCTCGGTATATGTGTTATTATGAAGGATATTGAGCGAATTAAGCTCATATTTTTCAAAAAACTCATCGGCTTTTTTCTTTGTTGACCACCAATAATCATGGTTGCCTTTCATCAAGATTTTTCTGCCGGGAAGACAATTCAGAAATCTGAAATCTTCAAGCCCTTTCTCCATATTCATACACCACGAAATATCCCCGGGAATAACAACGGTATCGGAATCCCCTACAACAGCTCTCCAGTTTTTTTCAAGGCGCGCTTCATAATCACTCCAGCCGTTGAAAACGCTCATTGTTTTGCCGGTTGAAAGTGAAAGGTGCGTGTCTGCAATTACAAAGAGAGCCATTGTGTCATACCTTCGTTTCAGATATTGAGCATATCAAAAATTACTTTTTTCATTGAGTTAATATCTTTTTCGCAGCAGTTTGCGAATCTGACTTTTTTATTGCGAAGATTTGCGAGAGGAGCGGGACACGCTTTGCCCGTAACCTGCGCAAGGCGTTCAACCATACTGAACTCATCAAGGCCATGCGATGAACCATCAACGGCTTCAAGAACCGCTTTGCTGAATTTGAACGGATTTGCGGTAGAGGCAATAACAGTAGGTGTTGTGTCTCCTGTTTTATTTCTGTAATCATAATAAACCTTAACTCCAACCGCGGTGTGTGTGTCACAAAGATAATTTTGTTCTTTAAAAAGTTTTCCGATTGCCGCTTTTGTTTCATCATCATCACAGCAACCTGCCGCAAAAGAAGATTGTATAAAAGCAAATGTCTTTTCATCAACTGTATATCTGCCTGATTCGGAAAGCTGTTTCATCCATTCATTAACTTTTACACTGCCTGCGGCAGTGTAAAGCAATCTTTCAAGATTTGATGAAATCAAAATATCCATAGAAGGAGAAATTGTTGTGTAAAAATCACGGTTGCGGTCATAAGTGCCTGTTGAGAGAAAATCAGTAAGCACAGAATTTTTATTTGACGCGCAGATAAGTTTATTCACCGGAACGCCCATTTCTTTTGCGTAAAACGCAGCGAGAATATTGCCGAAATTACCTGTCGGAACCACAAAATTGACTTTATCGCCCAACTTTACTTTGCCTTTTATCACCATATCGCAATATGCGGAAATGTAATAGACAACCTGCGGAACAAGTCTGCCCCAGTTGATGGAATTTGCCGATGAAAAAGCCATTGAGTTTTCAGCAAGTTTTTCGCTGACCGCCCTGTCCGTGAAAATCTTTTTGACGCCGTTTTGGGCATCATCAAAATTGCCTTCTATTGCGCAAACATTAACATTTTTGCCTTCCTGTGTGCACATCTGCAGTTTTTGCATAGGGCTGACGCCGTCGTTAGGGTAAAACACAAGAATTCTCGTGTTTTCAACATCTTTAAACCCTTCAAGTGCCGCTTTGCCCGTATCACCGGAGGTTGCAACAAGAATAACTATCTCCGTTCCTTTTGCTGTCTTTCCTGCCGATACAGTCATCAGTCTTGGAAGAATCTGAAGCGCCATATCTTTGAAAGCGCAGGTAGGTCCTTTCCAGAGTTCAAGTATGTTAATGCCGTCTTCAAGGCATACAACAGGTGCAACGGCAGGGTCTGAAAAGCTCCCGGTACCGTAAGCTCCTTTAACACAATTCTCAATTTCTACATCTGTGAAATCAGTCAGGAACATAGAAAGAATGCTTTCAGCTCTACCTATATAATCTTTTTTTGAAAGTGACTCAATATCGGCAAGCGTTAATTTAGGAAGAGTTTCAGGCACAAAAAGGCCGCCCTCTTCGGAAATTCCTTTTGTGATTGCCTGAGAGGAAGATACTTTTACCGAGTTTGCTCTTGTACTGATATAATTCATAATGACAGTCCTTTATAATAAAATAACTAATTCAGTATATCACTGTATTTCTTTTTTGTAAAACAAATTATTTTTCCGCGGAGAAAGCGTTTTCAATATAATTCAGCGAAACAAGTTCATAATCATTATTAAGATAAACCTCCGAAACATCAAAGCGAATATTCAAGTCTGTCATCCCTGATGCTTTGATGAACATCTGAGCGGTTTTTTCAAGACGGTCCCTTTTATTTTTGTCAACAGCCTCCATTGGTCTGAGAGCTGTTGTTTCGTTACGGGTTTTCACCTCAACTATAAACATTCTTTTGCCTTTTGATGCTATAATATCCGCCTCACCGAAACGGCATTTGAAATTTGAGCCGATTATATCGCATCCGTTGTCGCGCAGATAACGCGCTGTGTATATTTCGCCCCACAGACCTGTTTTATTGCGTATCATATTACCACTTCATCGTTTTAAGAAAACTCGGTCTGTGATACTCGGAAACACCGAATTCCCTGATTTTTTCATAATGCAGTTTTGTGCCGTAACCTTTATGCTTTGCAAAACAATACTGCGGAACTTTTTTATCTAACTCAAGCATATATCTGTCTCTGCTGACTTTCGCAAGAATGGAAGCAGCGGAAATACTCGCGCTTTTGGAGTCTCCTTTGACAATTGTGCGCACATCACATTCAAGCGAAGGCGCCCTGTTACCGTCAACAAGTGCTAAATCCGGCCTGATTTTTAAGCCATCAACAGCTCTTCGCATAGCAATAAATGTAGCGTTGAGAATATTAAACTTTTCAATTTCTTCAACACTCGCACTCGCTACACAGTATGCAACAGCTTTTTCGATTATTACATCAAACAGTGCTTCTCTCTTTTTTTCACTTATTTTTTTTGAATCATCAAGTCCTTCAATTGCACATTCCGGCGGCAGTATTACGGCAGCGGCATATACCGGACCGGCGAGCGGCCCCCTGCCGGCTTCGTCAACACCGCAAATAACAGAATAACCATCGGCAATTGCCTGTTTTTCAAATTCGAAACAATCCATATTTACCTCTTTGGTATTTATTTCAGAAACTGTTCATCTATAACCTCGGAGACGGTTTCAACCAAATAATCATAACTGAAATTCGGCGCGTAATTCTTTATGCCGTGGTTTGCGGCAAGTTCAGGCGTATAATCGTCAAGGCAGTAAACACGAATATTTCCCATTCCGTATGTATAATGAGTAACCGTCCCTCTGAACCTGACATTTTCAATGTTAATCGCGCCGGTACTGTTATTTTTAACAACGGTAAAATTGAGCATTCCGCCGAGCATGGTTGCCTGCTTGCGCTGCGCTGAAATAAAATTACCGAGAGAATAAGCGCAAAGCATTGTGTGATTGCCGTCGGTGGAAGTAATATATTCAACAGGCTGAATAACATGAGGATGATTGCCTATTACAACATCAGCCCCCCAGTCACATAATTTTTGCGCCATTTGTTTTTCAGACGCAGTTGGTTCATGGGTGTATTCTTCGCCCCAGTGCGCATTTACAACTACCACATCCGCCATTTGCTTTGCCTGATGGATTTTGGATTCCAGCAAAGCTTCATCCCTGGCAAGTACGAGCACAACTTCGGAATCTGACGGAAGTTTAAGCCCGTTTGTTTGCTCGGTAAAACCGAGGTATGCTATTTTGATACCGTTGACTTCATCCACCGGTATTTTAAAATCATCATCATTAAGGTAAGCCCCGGTTGTTATAACGCCCTTTTCTTTCCAGTAATTAATTGCGGAAATAAGACCGCTCTCTCCTTTGTCAAGCGAATGATTGGTCGCTATATTGAAAACATCAAAACCGGTGTCAATCATTTCCTGACCGAGTTCCGGCGGAGAGTTGAACATCGGATAACTTGAAACCTGATGTTCGGTTGAAATAATTGTTTCCTGATTCAAAACAGCGACATCGGGCTCTTCGATATATTTTTTTATCTCTGCATAATCGTATGAAAAATCATAAGAACCATCGTTTGTTCGAGCCTGCGCCTGTTCATAAATTGTGTCGTGAATAAGATTGTCACCAACCGCGACAAAAGTCGCTTTTGAAAGCATCTCTTGCGAGGAAAGTGTTGTTGTAACATTTTTCTCTTCGGCAACAACCTCTCCGCTTTTTGAGGAAACATATTTGTTAACCTTGACAATTCCGAGAGCAATAAAATCAAATACAATTATAACAGCAAGAATTATACCTAATTTTTTTCTCACTTAAATTCTCCTTATTCAAGCGTTATTCTGCCGAGTTTGCCGCCCCTGTATTCATCAAGAAGCATTACGGAGGCTCGCAGTGTATCCGGTTCGCCTTTACTTATCAGCATTCCTCTTTTGTGCGCAATCAATTCGAGCAGTTCGTATGGTTCCAGATCTTCAAAATCCGAGATTTTGTAACGCTGCGCTATTCGCTCTGCATAACTGTCTCGCATAACCTTAAGCAATCTTACCGCGATTTCTTCGGTGTCAAGTACTTCATCTTTAACCGATCCTGTGAAGGCAAGTTTAAATCCAACCTCCGGGTCATCAAATTTCGGCCACAGCACGCCGGGGGTGTCAAGAAGTTCTATGCCCGAGCCGATTGCAAACCATTGGCTTGTTGTTGTTACTCCGGGTCTGTCGGCAACCTTAGCGCGGTATTTGCCCGCCATACGGTTTATAAATGAGGATTTGCCAGTGTTGGGAATACCGACAACCATTACTCTCAAAGCTTTGCCCTGCATTCCGCGTTCTTCATTTTGTTTAATTTTTTCGCTCAATGCTTCTTTAACGGCTGAGTGGAATTTATCAAGCCCCCTGCCGCTGCGACAATCGACCGCCAGTGCAACCACACCGTTTTGCTTTAATTCTTTAATTTTTTTCGCAGTAGCGTTTTCGTCGGCAAGATCAGCTTTGTTCAAAAGAACTATTCTCGGTTTGCGCTCAATTAATTTATCAAGCTCCGGATTGCGGCTGCTTTCAGGCACACGGGCGTCAACTATTTCACACACACCGTCAACAAGTTTTAAATTCTCCTTAATTATTCTCCGTGTTTTTGCCATATGGCCCGGGAACCACTGAACCGTAACATTATCATTCATAACAATCAAAACTCTGCAACATGCAGGTTGAAATTGGGAGCCATTCTGAACAGAACTTTACCCATCACATAGTCCTCTCTGATAAAACCAACCATATCGGAACGACTGTCTGTCGAATTAAGACGGTTATCTCCCATCACAAAAACACAGCCTTCCGGAACTGTCTGAGGGAAGTTCATACCTTCATACATTGTTGTAGGATCGGCAATATAAGGTTCATTTAAAATGTTGCCGTCAACGCGAACTATTCCGTTTTCAAAATCTATTTCAACAGTCTGACCTTCTGTAGCAATCACGCGTTTTATCAGAGTTTTTTCCATTGGATTCGGTTGACTGCACACAACAATATCACCGTATTCAATATTTTTTGTTGTCGCTGTAATGATAAGCCGATCGCCGTCCCAGAGTGTAGGATTCATCGAACTGCCGTCAACTACCACTGTTCTGAACAGAAATGTAAAGCAAAAGGCAATGGCTATTGAAGCCATTGAAAAAATTGAAACAAACTCAAAACAAAAGGTCGCGACCTTTGCCTGCGCTTTGCTGCCTTTAAACATTTTTTGCCTCCTTTTCCTCTATCCTCCATTGTGATAAAGGATGAAATCTTAAAACGGTTTTGCCGAGAACATAGTTTTCATTGATAAAACCTATTTCGCTTGAACGACTGTCGAGTGAGTCGTTTCTGTTGTCACCCATAACAAAAACGCATCCTTCCGGAACAATAAGCGGAAAGTTTACATCATAGCGTAAATGCGTTTTTTCACTAATGTAATTTTCGATGAGCTTTTTATTGTTTACATAAACATCGCCTGCGACATAGTCTATATATATAATGTCACCTTCAACGCCTATAACACGCTTTATAATGGGAACATTACGCTCCCATGGCTGAGTTACAACAACAATATCTCCCCTTTCAACGGGTTTGATATTCACAGCTGTAACCGCAAGCCAGTCTCCGTCATTCAGAGTCGGGACCATTGAAGTTCCTTCAACTCCTACAGCGCGAAACACAAATGTAAAAAGAAAGAAAACTATAATAATTGATGTTTTAACAGAATCAATAACATCAAAAACAATCATGGTAAGAACCGGATGTTTATCTTTTTTTGTTTTCGACTCAGGAGGTTCGGCACGATTATAAGGCACAAACCACTCATCAAAACGAACCATTTTCTCACCACACAATTACCGCTGAATTTTGAAAAAAGGGTGTAACATAAATTTGTTACACCCTCACTCATAATTATTTTTCTTTAACAATGAGTTCTTTGACTTTGGCAGCCTTACCGACTCTGTCTCTCAGATAATAAAGCTTACCCCTGCGAACACGGCCGTATCTTACGAGTTCAACCTTGACAACATTTGGGGAATGAACGGGGAAAACCCTCTCAACACCAACGCCGTACGAAATTCTGCGAACTGTAAAGGTTTCTGAAACGCCTGAGCCGCGGCGCGCGATAACAATACCCTCGAAAACCTGGATTCTCTCTTTGTTGCCTTCACGGATTTTAACGTGAACTTTTACAGTGGAACCGATATTAATCTCGGGTGCCTGCTCCTTGACAGAGTCTTGTGCAATCAATTTGAGTGCATCTGCTGAATTCATTTTTTCTTCCTCCGATTTTTTCAGATGTTCGTAACAAATTGATTGAAAGAGGAACATCAGCTTTAATGTTTTTGGCATTAACTCCCGTCACCGGTAAATGACGGTTCACAAATGCGAGAGATATATTAACACAGCATTTAAATTTTTGCAAGACTTTTTTTGAAAAAAAACAATTATTTGTTATTGATATTTTAAAGTTAATATATTACTATTCTGTTATAATCATTTAAAGTGTCTGTAAACAAAAACAAAAAGCGGTGAAATGATGCCTGATAAGACTTATGCATCGATAGATTTAAAATCTTTTTATGCCTCTGTTGAATGCGTTGAGCGGGGGCTTGACCCATTACGCGCAAATCTTGTTGTTGCTGACCCGACAAGAACTGAAAAAACGATATGTCTTGCTGTTTCGCCTTCTCTTAAATCATTCGGAATACCCGGAAGGGCAAGGCTCTTTGAAGTTAACGAAAAAGTTAGAGAGATAAACTCCCTGAGGCAATCCGTCGCTCCTGGGCGGAAGTTTACTGCAAAATCTTTTGATATAAATGCTCTTGAATCCGACCCATCTCTTGAACTTGATTTTTTAATCGCTCCCCCGCAGATGGCTGAATATATGAAAATAAGCGCACGGATTTTTTCAATTTATATGAGATATATTTCCCCCGATGATATTCATGTTTACTCTGTTGACGAAGTTTTTATGGATTTAACAAATTATCTCAATACATATAAATTAAAAGCACACGAGCTTGTGATGAAGATAATTAAAGAGGTTCTGCGAGAAACGGGAATTACCGCAACGGCCGGCATAGGCACAAACCTCTATCTTTGCAAAATTGCCATGGATATTGTTGCAAAGCATATTCCTCCCGACAGCGATGGCGTTCGCATTGCCGAACTTGATGAAATGCGCTACAGGAAACTTCTGTGGGAGCATACGCCGCTTACTGATTTCTGGAGAGTGGGCAAAGGCATTGCGAAAAGTCTTGAAAAATACGGAATATTCACCATGGGGGATATAGCGAAATGTTCTGTCGGTGACAGAAATTCACATCACAATGAGGATTTGCTTTATAAATTGTTCGGAGTTAACGCCGAACTGCTTATTGACCACGCGTGGGGATATGAGCCCTGCACAATTGCCGATATAAAGGCCTATAAACCTGAAAATAATTCACTGAGCTCCGGTCAGGTTCTCAAGTGCGGATACACAAACGAACAGGCGGGTATTGTAATACGCGAAATGGCAGATGCACTTGCCCTTGACCTTTTTGACAAAGGCCTTTGTACAGATCAGATTGTTATAAATATAAATTATGATACGGAAAACCTTACCGATCTGAAACGCAGACGAGAATATAAAGGCGAAATTGAAAAAGATTATTACGGAAGGCCTGTTCCCAAATCAGCTCATGGAAGCATAAATCTCGGCAAAAGCACTTCTTTGCAAAAAACAATCTCTGATGCGTCATATAAACTTTTCTGCGATATTACGGATAAAAGTCTTCTTATCAGGAGGCTTAATATAGCGGCAAATCATATTTTACCCGAAAGCAGTTTAAGCAATAATATTGAATATGAACAGCTTGACCTTTTCACCGACTATAAAAAAGCAGAAAAAGAACTCATAAAAAGCAAATCGGATGCTGAAAAAGAAACAAACCGTCAACGCGCCGTTCTTGAAATACAGAAAAAATACGGCAAGAATGCAATTTTAAAAGGCCTGAGTTTCAAAGACGGAGCAACCGCAAAAGAGAGAAACAGCCAAATAGGCGGTCATAAAAAATAAAGAGGCGAAAAAATGAGCGGAAAATATGACAACATAATAAATTTGCCACATCCCAACTCGGATTATCACCCACGAATGAGTATGGTAAACCGGGCTGCCCAGTTTGCGCCTTTTGCCGCACTGACAGGCTACGGAGACGCCATTGATGAAACCGCAAGAACAACCGTAAAAAAGATTAAACCGGAAAAAGAAGAAATTGAAAAGTTAAACCGTAAACTGAGTTTATTAAACAAAAATGCCTCAGAACACCCCGAAATAGAGGTTACGTTTTTTGTCAGTGATAAATATAAAGACGGCGGAAGATATGAAACGCTGTCCGGCAGTTTTAAAAAGATTGAAGAAAACTTTCTTTTTCTCGTTTCCGACGACATCACAGCCATTCCTCTTGAAGATATATCGGACATTTCGGCAAAAGGACTTATTGATGAAAGCGAACTGCCGTAAACAAAATTCAAGTTAAAACTTTTCTAAATAATTTTATTGACTTTTATATATAATTGTTTTATATTTACAATTAATCTGCACACGGTACCGAAAGTGCTTATTTTGTGCAAAGAAAGGGGCTGCTAATTGGAAAACAACATAATCTTTGATTTGAAAAACATTACCGTTGCTTACGGTGATAACACTGTGCTTAAAAATCTCAATCTTTCCATTCATGACCGCGAGTTTATCACTCTGCTGGGGCCTTCAGGATGCGGCAAGACTACAACCTTGCGCATAATCGGCGGCTTTATTGAACCGGATGAAGGTGAGATTTTTTTTGAAGGCAGAAAAATAAACGGTGTTCCTCCTCATAAAAGGCAGGTCAACACAATATTTCAGCGTTATGCACTTTTTCCTCATCTTAATGTTTATGAAAATGTCGCGTTCGGTCTGCGTCTGAGACATCTGCCTGAAAAAGAAATAAAAGAAACTGTTAAAGAGATGCTGGAGCTTGTTAACCTAAAAGGCTTTGAAAAGCGCCATATCAGCTCGCTTTCCGGCGGTCAGCAACAGCGTGTTGCCATAGCCCGTGCGCTTGCCGTCAAGCCGCGAGTTCTTTTGCTTGACGAACCTCTCGGTGCACTTGACCTGAAACTTCGCAAAGATATGCAGGTTGAGCTTAAAAATATTCAGCAAAGGCTCGGCATCACATTTATATATGTTACGCATGACCAGGAGGAAGCGCTCTCAATGTCGGATACAATCGTTGTTATGGACAACGGTCTTATTCAGCAGATAGGCACTCCCGAAGATATTTATAACGAACCGAAGAACGCTTTTGTCGCCGATTTTATAGGTGAAAGCAATATTATCGACGGTATTATGCTTAAAGACCTTTATTGCCAGTTTTCAGGTCAGAAATTTGAATGCCTTGACAAAGGCTTCGCGCCGAATGAACAGGTTGATGTTGTTGTTCGCCCTGAGGATGTTGATGTGGTTCCCCTTGATAAAGGAATGCTCAAAGGCACCGTAACCTCAGTTACATTCAAGGGTGTTCACTATGAAATGATAGTCGATATAGGCGGGTTTAAGTGGATGATTCAATCGACGGATTATCAGACTGAAGGCGACCGTATAGGCCTTTATATTGAACCGGATGCAATACATATTATGAAAAAATCTGAATATTCCGGTATGTTCGGTGACTACAGCTCATTCAGTGAAGAATACGAAGAACTGTCAAATGCCGAAGAACCTGAAGAAGATGAACACAACGGGGAGGAAGCATATTTATGAATACCCGTTCTTCACTCGGTTCACGGCTTGTAGCCTCACCGTATATTGTATGGGCCGCACTGTTTATTATCGCGCCGCTGATTTTTGTAGTATATTACTCATTTACAACTTCTTCGGGTGATTTTACATTAGACAATATCAAGGCTCTCACAAAATATCTGCCGACTTTTCTGCGCTCAATATGGTTCGGAATTGAAGCAACAATAATATGCCTTGTTATCGCTTTTCCTATGGCTTATATTATTTCGCAAAAATCAGATAAAATCCAGCGAACGATGGTTATGCTCGTAATGCTGCCAATGTGGATGAGCTTTCTTATAAGGACTTATTCCTGGATGGCAATTCTTCAGGACACCGGAATTATTAATTCTTTTCTTTCAAAGCTCGGTATTGATTCCGTTCATATGATAAACACAGGCGGAGCGGTTATTCTCGGTATGGTTTATAATTTTTTGCCGTATATGATTCTGCCCATATATTCTGTTATGGCAAAACTTGATTACTCAATGATTGAAGCGTGCCAGGATTTGGGAGGCAACAGGTTAACCGTAATACGCAAATGTATATTTCCAATGAGCGTTCCCGGAGTGGTCAGCGGAATAACTATGGTTTTTGTTCCGTCGGTAAGCACTTTTTATATTTCTCAAAAGCTCGGCGGCGGCTCTTTTGACTTAATAGGAGATGTGATTGAGCGCCAGTTTCAGCAATCTTACAACTACAATCTCGGTGCGGCTCTTTCACTTGTGCTTATGGTGCTTATTCTTATAAGCATGGCCTTTATGAACAAGTTTTCGGATGAGGGGGAAATGGTTATATGAAAGCTCTCTCCCGCATTTATATTGCGCTTGTTCTTATTTTTCTGTATGCTCCGATAGCCGTTCTTCTGCTTTATTCATTCAACTCCTCCACAAGCACCATTGTTTTTAACGGTTTTTCTCTTCAATGGTATAAAGTGCTATTTGCAGACGGAACAACTTTACGCGCTCTTTACAACACACTTCTGCTTGCTGTCTGCTCATCGGTTATTGCAACGGTAATCGGAACCGCCGCATCTGTCGGAATTGAAAAATTTAAAAAAAGCGCACTGCGTTCATCAATAATGGCTGCTACAAACATACCTATGATGAACCCGGAAATCGTAACCGGCGTTTCAATGATGCTTTTATTTGTGTTTATCGGCAAAATAATAAGAATTGACTCCGTGCTCGGTTTCGGCACAATGCTTATCGCTCATGTTACATTCAACCTGCCCTATATAATTCTTACAGTTTTGCCAAAACTGAGGCAAACAGACAAAAACCTTGCCGAAGCGGCAATGGATTTAGGTTGTAAACCGGTTCCGGCATTTTTCAAGGTTGTTTTTCCTGCAATTACTCCCGGAATAATCACCGGTATGATTATGGCGTTCACCCTTTCGCTTGATGACTTTATAATCAGTTACTTTACAAGCGGTCCGGGCTTTCAGACTCTGCCGATTGTCATATTCTCCATGACAAAAAAGCGCGTAAAACCGGACATGTACGCTCTTTCTGCTTTGATTTTTATCAGTATTCTTATTTTGCTTATTCTTTATAATATCGCTCAGCAGAAGAGTGAGGAAAAAACCGAAAAGAAACATTAAACATAACGGAGTTGTAAAATAATGAAAAAATTTTTTTGTGCAATATTCGCCCTTGTATTATTGATATTGCCGTTTAATGTAGCTTTTGCCGCAACCGACAGCGAAATTGAAGCCCTGCGCGGAACAACACTCTATGTATATAACTGGGGTGAATACATATCGGACGGAGCCGATGACTCAATTGATGTAAATGCGGAATTCACCAAAAGATACGGCATTAAAGTTGTTTATGACACTTTTGACAATAATGAGGTAATGTATTCAAAACTTAAAAGCGGCGGCGTGTCATACGATGTTGTTATTCCTTCCGATTATATGATTGAACGCATGATTGCCGAAGGAATGCTTGAAAAAATCGATTTCAGCAACATTCCGAATTTTTCTTATATCCCTGAAAAATACCGCAACCTTGACTATGACCCTGAAGGTGAGTACTCAATCCCCTACACCGTCAGCTATGTAGGTCTTATTTATAACACAAAAATGGTTGAGGAAGCTCCCGACAGCTGGACTGCATTATGGGACGAGAGATATACAAACAATATTCTTATGTTCAACAATCCTCGTGACGCTTTTGCCATTGCGCAGAGCATTCTCGGCCAGGATTATAATATGGACACAGAAGCGGGCTGGCGAACGGCAGCTGCTCTGTTAAAAGAGCAAAAAAGCGTTAATCCCGTTTATGTAAATGATGAAGTGTTTCTCAAAATGGAGGCAGGCGAAGCCGCTCTTGCGCCTTACTATGTAGGCGACTATTATTTGATGAAGCAAAACAACGAAGATCTTGCTTTTGTTTACCCGAAAGAAGGTGTAAACTACTTTGTAGATGCCGCCTGTATTCTCAAAGGCGCAAAAAACAAACTTGCGGCTGAGTTATACTTAAATTTTCTAAACGAGCCCGATATTGCTCTTGCGAACGCGGAATATATCTGTTACGGCAGCCCGAACAGTGCTGTTTATGATAACCCGGATTATGAATATTATGAGGACGAACTTCTTTACCCTGAAGAGGGTGCTTTCAAAACTCAGCTGTTTACAAACCTTCCGCCTAAAATCCTTGCTCTCGAAAGCACTTTGTGGGATGATGTAAAAAACTATAACGCATCAAATTCTTCTTTGCGTTCACTCTTTTTCGGCGACAGTTCGGCCTCCGGTATTGATAACGGAGAAGCATTCACATCCGAAACCGTTAAATACGGCATATATATCGGCGTTTTTTTGTTGATTGTCGGCATATATATTGTTTTCAGGACTGTTCAAAAAAGCAGAAGAGAAAAATATTAATATAATAATGATTAATGCGGGTATCCTGAGCTGAAGGATACCCGCTGAATTTTTATTATCAAATTACCATTCAAGCATTTCTTCGGGATTGTTGAAAATCTGTTCAAGTCTGTTAATAAACGGAACGAGTTTGCCGAAATCCACTGCTCTGTGGTCAAACACAAGCTCCATCGGCATTACAAGGCCAGGGACGACCTTATCCTCGCCGTTTTCATCTGTAACAACAACCGGCGTTTTCTGAACAGAACTCATACAGATAACAAAAACCTCCGGCGGAATAAGAGCAAGCAGCGTGCATCTGCCGTGAATGCCCCTTGTGGTTGAACCAATGTTTGAAATGCAGACTGTACCCTGACGGATGTCATCTTTTGTAAGGCGGTCTGTCTCCGGAATTGCATAATAATCCCTTTTTTCTTTGCCTTTTAATGTAACAACTTTATGTTTGCCGAGTTTTGCGCCTGTAAGCCTGCGAACGACCTTAAGTATATGCCCTTTTTTCAGCTCTCGCATTGTGTCATCAAAAGATATTGAATACATTACCTCATCAAGGTTTGTATTGTTTATCTTGCGGGCGACATCGGCAATATAATCATTAAGTTCGCTCAGCGATTTACTGCCTATATCGTGCAGGTTAATTGTCATCATTTCATCATTGGGAAGTACCCAGGTCATTGACGCGTGTATATCCTCATATTCAGTTATGTAGCCTTTTACTCGCTTTGCGTCAAAATGAATGTTGGCATTGAGCTCGGGGGCGGCTTTAAGACCTTCTGTTATTGCTTTGAGCATAAAAGTGTTTACGGTTATTTTCTGCGAAAATTTGCCAGATGCGTTAAGCTGTTTTGTCATCGCCATAAATTTTGAAACTTCGGGCTCATAACTGTAACCGATATGTGGAACAGTCTGCCAGCTTTCGGTTGTCATGTTAGCTATTATTTTCCTTTGGATTCCGAACCATGTTGTTTTTGTCGGTTTCATAACAATCTTCCCTTCGATTTACTGTTTTGATTATAACAAATAGAGCTTTTTCGGTAAATTATTTAATTTAACAAAAAAGCAAAAAATATAAATCGTAAATTTGTATTTATTTTAAAAGTATAAAGATTTAAAACAATCTAAACAAGTAACAAAAACACGTAAGGGAGCCGAAGCGGCAGGATATTACATTGACGGCTGGGTGAAATAGCGCAAAAAATAGAGGCGGTTGCGTTTTCAGCGACTGCCTCTATTTTTTAAAATCTATTACCGCCCACCAAATTCCGAAAATCAGGTTTGCAATAATTATGAAATTCTTTACCCATTCGTGCGTTATTTTTAGATAAATAAAAAGAAATCGTTTGTTTACGCAAAGAAACAAGCAGACGGTCATTATGTTGTTGCTGAAGCCGTAGGCGGTAAAAGGAACCCAACTGTTACCCCTGTTGAAATTCTTCATTTTACTCAGGACAAATGGGATAAAATGATAGCAAGCGGGAAAACGCTTGGCGAACTCTTGTTTGAAAGCTCAAGGCGACATTTGAAAGATATTTACATTGAGAGCAATAAAAATAACCGCGTTTTTGCGGCGCAATTCTCATCAAAAGAAGGAATTGCAAACTACTCCGCATTCTCCAAGTCCACAAAATACAGTTGCCGGATGCATCTCTTACCTTTGAAAACAAAAAAACAATGCTGAAAGGGCGGGCTTGACCGAAACCGGTTCAAACTTGTCGCCAGCAGACATTGTTTCTAACAGCACTGTATCACCTTCCGATGAAAATGTCAACAGTGAAAATTCTTATGCCACCGCGAGAGACCAGGTGTGGAGCAAGGACGCGAAGAAACTGCGCGCCGTAAAGGAGCAGTACACGGAATACAGGCGTGTTGTCGCCTCACAGCAGAAGTTGATAAACGCGTTACAGAAGCAGTTGAGCGCCATTGAGGGCACAACAAGGTTTAAAGACAGGCGCATTCTCAAAGACAGAAGCCTTGAAATGTTTGCCAAACGCCTTATTAAAGAAACCAACAGCACAATGGGCACAGACACGCTGAAAGAGCGCCTTGCGCACATATTTGACTATACGGCGGGCAACAACATTGACGAGGAGTTTGGCGGCTATAACGAGAACGAAGCGAGAGAGGCAGTGTTTGACCTTGCAATGGAGCTGATAAACAGCAGTGAAATAAACGCGGCAACGCAGATGTCACAGAACGGCGACGACACATTTAAAACGCTTTGTCATTTAAAATGTAAAAATTTTTTGACAACAAATCAACTGTTTGTAAAAGACTTTTGATTGACAATACCGTTCACAAGGTTCATTATATTCTCAGCCGATCGCTAAGGAGGCAAATTATGAACATAGGCACAAAAATCAAAACGGCAAGAGTTGAAGCTGGTCTTACACAGGAAAAATCCGCCGAAATACTCGGCGTGAGCAGACAGACCGTTTCAAACTGGGAAAACGAAAAATCATACCCCGATATTGTAAGTGTAATAAAAATGAGTGATATTTACAATGTAAGCCTTGACAAACTTTTAAAGGAGGATACTGCCGTGAACGGCAGCAATTATCTTGATTACCTTGAAAACAGCACCAATACTGTTAAAAGCAAAACAAAACTTTCAAAAATTGTTTTGTTCAGCGTTTATATTTTTATATGGGCTGTTTCGGAAATTATTTTCTGGTTTTTTACTGAGCCTTCGGACGCTATGGGATATTCACTTATGTTTGTATGGATTATAATGCCCGTAACAACATTTACTGTCTCTTTCATTACGGGAAAAAACGGTTTTTTAAAGAGGTTTAAGTGGCTGCTTCCGCTTTTATTGGGAATAATGTTTATGCTTGTTCCGTATTCAACATTAACATTTTCAAATATGACGGCATTTCACACATTCCGCTGGCCGGATTTTCCAATGCTTCCAATCGGGGCGGCAATATCATACGCGGGAATTATCGCCGGTCTTCTGACTGAGAGAAAACTGAATAAAATCAAAAATAAGTAATAAAAACGGAGCCTGTTCAAAAAAACAGACTCCGTCAATTTTTCATATTAAGAATGAAGCGTTATAAGATCTATTGCGCCTTTCGGACAAGCTTCATGGCATTTGCCGCAACCCACGCATTTTTCATAATCGACAACAGCGCAAAAATTTTCAACCTTAACTGCGTCAAATTCACAGACTTTTACGCATTTCATACATCCGATACAGCCGGCCTTGCACTCCTTCATGGTGAGGTTGCCTTTATCGTGGTTGTTGCAAAGGACTGCCGCTTTTGTTTCGTTGAGAGGCATAAGTTTGATTATGCCTTTAGGGCAGGTGTTGACACACATTTTGCAGGCACGGCACTGAGCCGGATTAATTCTCGCAACGCCGTCACAGAGCTTAATCGCATCATACGGACAGGCGGCAACACAATCGCCCATACCGACGCAACCGTAAATACAGTCTTTAGGCCCGCCGAAAAGCTGAGCCGCCATCTGACAGCTTTGAACACCCTGATAAACAAGCTTAACAGAAGCGTTGTTATTGTGCCCCTGGCAGAGAACAACTGCGGCCATCGGTTTTACATCGCCGGCTTTAAGGCCTGTAATTTCCGCTATTGCAAGTGATGTTTCCGCGCCTCCGGGATTGCAAAGGCCGGTGTTGGTTGTTTCACCTTTTGAGAGAGCGGCGGCATACCCGTCACAACCTGAATAACCGCAGGCTCCGCAATTAGCCCCGGGCAAACATTCGCGGATTTGTTCGGCTTTTTCATCAACCGGCACCGCGAACACCTTTGACGCTATTGCGAGCGCAAGGCCGCACAGCGCGCCTATTGCGGCCAGAATAACAACGGCAATAACTATACTGTTCATAATCTACCGCCTTTCTTACCCGAATATGCCTTCAACAACGCCTGTAAACCCTTGGAAAGAAACCGAAACAAGCGAAGCGGCAATAAGAGTTATCGGCAGGCCTTTAAGAGCTTTGGGGATATCACAGCCTTCAAGTTTTTCACGAACCCCGGCGAACATAACCATCGCCACCATAAATCCCGCTCCGCCGCCTACCGAATTAACCATTGACTGCGCGAAGCCGTAGCCGTTGTCAACATTAAGAAGAACAACACCGAGAACAGCACAGTTTGTTGTGATTAGCGGCAGATAAATTCCGAGAGCCTGATATAACGATGGGATAAACTTTTTAAGAACAATCTCAACAAACTGAACCAACGCAGCAATAACAAGAATAAAAACTATTGTCTGAAGGTATTCAAGGTCATATTTTACAAGCAAGCCCTGATTAATAGGATAAGTTACGGCTGTGGCAATGGCCATAACAAAAATAACGGCAAGAGACATCCCGACTGCCGTATTAAGTTTTTTGGAGACGCCTAAAAACGGGCAAATACCGAGGAATTTGCAGAGAATAAAGTTCTCTGTAAGTATTGCCGTCATAAAAATCATAGCAAGAGCTTTCATACGGCAGATTCCTCCTTTTTATTTTCACCGCAAACAACTTCTTTATCAATAAGCGAACAACTGTGAGCCATCGGACAATTTGCGCAACCTTTAAGTTCAGCGACGGGTTTGCCCTTTCTGTCGGCAAGTTTATTGGCAAGAGCCATTACAACGCCGAACACAAAGAAACCACCAGGTGCAAGCGTGAGAATACCCATCGGCTGACTGAAAATGTTTTTGAAGCCGTCAAATCCGCCGGTTTGACCGAAAAGAGCGGTAAGAGAACTGATGCCGTCAAGGAAGGTGCCCGCCCCGAGCAATTCACGGATTGACGCCATAACAATAAGAGCAAGTGTAAAGCCTAAGCCCATGCCGAGGCCGTCAAAGAATGAGGCGGCAATCGGGTTTTTGCCTGCGAATGCCTCCGCTCTGCCGAGGATTATACAGTTTACGACTATCAGCGGCAGATAAACGCCGAGAGCGTCATCAAGCGCGGGAACAAACGCTTTGACAAAAAGCTGAACTATGGTAACAAATGAGGCGATAACAACTATGTAGGCAGGTATTCTGACTTTTGAAGGAATCACCTTACGCAAAGCAGATATAACAACATTTGAACAAACAAGAACAAGTGTTGCGGCTATTCCCATTCCGATAGCGTTTGTTACCGCAACGGAAACTGCGAGAGTAGGGCAAGTTCCCAAAACGAGCCTTAAAACAGGGTTTTCAGCTATAATACCTTTTGAAAACTCTCTGCCGAGAGACTTTTTTTCAGCCATTTCAGCTCACCTCCCCTTTATTCAGCGACTGCCAGCATAAGAGAGCATTGTTGACAGCGTCTGTTAAACCGGTTGATGTTTTTGTAGCGCCGGAAACCGCGTCAACCGTTCCGCCGTTTTTTTTGAGAGCTGCAAATCCCGCAACACCGATAAACCTGTTTAAAAACGCTTCCTGATTCATGAGTTTGCCGCCGATGCTTGCGGTCTCTTCCTGTTCAAGAACGCTTACTTTTGTAACTTTACCGCCGATATCAATACCGACCATAAGTTTGATATCACCGCCATAACCGCCTTTGCCTGTTGATGTAACCGCATAACCGACAATGCTTCCGTCGGATGAAAGCGCTTTGGAGTATTCAACGGATATTCCGTTCTCAAGTACAATCTCTTTGCCCTCATTAAAAGAAGCTGCATCCGGCATAACTTCTTTCATGGCATTCTGCTGAGTTTCATAAGCTATCTTTTCAATTCTCGGCGCGGTAACCTTATCCGTTAAGCCGAGCAATACGGAAGCGACAAGGCAAATGGCAAAAAGAGTTACTGTAGGAACAACAAATTCTTTTATCTTATTCATGTCTGCGCCTCCTTTACCTTTTTCTCCTTTTTGGGGGTACCGAAAGGTTTTGGCGTAGTTAATTTTTCAATATGCGGAACAAGGATGTTCATTATAATTATTGAAAATGAAACACCTTCCGGATAACTTCCGAAAATTCTGATAAGGCAGGTAATAATACCGCAACCGATGCCGAATATTATTTTGCCTTTAAAACTTATCGGGCTTGTCGCGTAATCCGTTGACATAAAAATCGCGCCGAGAAGAAGACCGCCGCTTAAAATCTGATAAGCAAGGGCCGAAAAACTGCCTTTTTCTGCTATAAGCATTATAATCGCGACGGTACCTATAAATGAAAGCGGAACAGCGGGTGAAATAACTTTGCGGGCAATAAGGTATATTCCGCCGATAATAAGCGCCAACGCGCAGGTTTCGCCGAGGCAGCCCCCCCTGACGCCGAGAAACATATTCAGCAATGAAGGCATTTCGCCGTCGCTGCCCGACATAACAGCAAGCGGAGTCGCTCCTGTTACTGCATCCACACCAAAATTAAATATTCCTTGGCGTGGAACAGGCCAGTCAGACATAGCGGAAGCGAATGAAACCAGCAGAATTATTCTTGCCGTGATTGCCGGATTAACAAAATTCTGCCCGATACCTCCGAACATCTGTTTAACAACAACAATTGCGACCGCACCGCCGAGAGCTGCAATCCAAAACGGTATTGTTGAAGGGAGATTAAACGCAAGCAACATACCTGTAACTATCGCGCTTAAATCGCCTATCGTATTTGAGCGTTTCATTATTTTCCGACAGAGATACTCACTTAAAACACAGGAAACAACAGTAACCGCAGTAACCGCAAGTGCGCGAATACCGAAAATGATTACCGACGCTATCAGGGCGGGACAGAGCGAAATTATAACATCGAGCATAAGCCTTACCGATGTTGTTGATGAACGAACATGCGGTGAAGCGCTCACCGTCAACATTTTCTCTTCCGCGGGTTTTGCTGAAATCATTTTTTATCTGCCTCCCTTACCAAAGCTTTCGCGAGTCTCATATGCTGAACAAGCGGTTTACCTGCGGGGCATGCATACGCGCAGGAACCGCACTCCATACATACATTTATGCCTGCTTGCTTTAATGATTCAACATCTTTCGCCTTAGTATATCTTGTAATAAGCGTAGGCATAAGACTCATAGGGCAAACCTGAGCGCATCTTCCGCATCTTATGCAGTCACGCTCCGGTTTTAAGACTGTGTCACTTTTTGCAAAGGCAAGAATCGCATTGTTCTGCTTACAGGTCGGGTGGTTTGTAGAAACTATCGCCTGCCCCATCATAGGACCACCCAGAATTATTTTGCAAGGATCCTCTTTAAAGCCACCGCAAAATTCTATTATTTCTCCGATATTTGTTCCGACGGGAGTGCGGACATTCATAGGCTTTGCGATTGCCGAGCCGTCAACTGTAAGTGAGCGTGTGACAAGCGGTTTGCCCGTTTTCATATAGCGTGAGAGAAAAGCTACAGAGCCGACATTCATAACTACACAGCCTACATCCGCGGGAAGCTTTCCCGGCGGAACTTTTCTGCCGGTGGCAGACTGAACCATCATTTTTTCTGCCCCTTGCGGATATTTTGATTTTAATGTCATAAGTGAAACTTTGCTTTTTTTGCCGACTCCCGCGCCCGCGACTGAGCTGAGAACTTTAAAAGCTTCGGGCTTATTATCCTCAACGGCGATTACAACATTTTTAAAGCCGAAATAACTGCTCAGAACATCTATGCTTGAAAGAATATCCCATGAGTTGTCAAGGCACTCGCGGTAATCAACTGTAATATAAGGCTCACATTCCGCGGCATTGACAACAAGAGTATCTATATTCTGTTCAGGCTTAAAAGAGAGCTTTATAAAAGAAGGAAATCCTGCTCCTCCCAAACCGACCAAACCGGAAGTGCGGACGGCTTTTATAAAATCATCTTTTGAGTTGATTACAGGCTTTTCAAGACCTTCCCAAAGCCTGTTTTCACCGTCTGATTCTATTGTGACGGCCTGGGTAAGATTACCGTTCGGAAGTTTGATATTGCCTATTGCGGTGACCGTGCCGGAAATTGATGCGTGAATAGGCGCGCTGACAAACTTGTCACTGTCGCCTATCAGTTGACCTATGCCGACTTTGTCACCAACAGCGACTGTCGGTGTGCATGGCGCGCCTATATGTTGCTGCATCGGCAAAATGACTTTTTCGGGGTTCGGCATTCTTACCACTTCGCAATCAGCCGTGTTTTTATGATGGCTGACGCTGACGCCTCCCCTTACTTGTTTGACAGCTTTAATAACTTTGTTTTTTTCAGAAGTCATAAAATCAACTCCTTCTTATTTTCTGATGAACAGATTTTTCTGCTTTTCAAGTGCAGGCATAACAGCTTTTAACAATATGCCGGTAACGCTTCCCGTAATAATCGCATATAAACCGAGAAACGGAGCATAATTAATAACGGAAAAAGTTCCGGTAATAAAAGCGGCAACAATTAACTGAGCTATATTGTGCGCCACCGCACTCAAAACAGAAATACCAATCAGCCCCATCTTCTCTTTGGCAAACCGAAACATCAACCACATAATAACAGTGCTGAATGTTCCTCCTGCAAGGCTCATAGCGCCTGCTGTTGCCCCCCTTGTAAGTAATGCAAAACCGGCTTTAATAACAGTTATGCTCATTGCCTGACAAAGCCCTATTGAACCTGCCGTAAACATTGTGACAATATTTGAAAAGCCCGGTTTTGCCCCGGGAGGCATATACGGCAGCGCGGGCAAAAGGTTTTCAAGCCAGGACAATGCTACAGCCTGTGCGCAAAGTATTCCGCAAAGCGCAACCGAATAAACAGCGTTCTCTTTTTTTCTTGTTTTCATATCAATATGTTACAGCGTCAACGGATTGAGCCTCCGTAACCGTAATTACAACCTTAGCCGGAAGGCAAACCGCGGTTGCCCCGCCCGAGGTAAGTTTTCCGCTTTTGACGCAAAGCTGATTGTCACAATCGGCTTTGCAGAAATAAATCGCGCCTTTTTCAACTGTTATTTCCGTTTTCGGAGATGTTTTTGTTATTACAGTTCGGGTATTTTCAACGCTGTTTAAGTCAATCGTTTCGATAACATTACCGTCAACGGTAATTTGAGCTATGAGACTGTCACCTGAGTAGCGATTAACAAGTATAGCCGCAACGCCGGCAAATATAATAACAAAAATCATAATCAGATCAGTTTTTCTCAGTAATCTGGTTTTCATAATCAATCCGCCAAAGTGTAGGACCCGTCTGTAACGGTTAATTGCTTTTTTATACCATCAGTAGTGTAAATGATTTTATCGTCTGTTACAAAAACCGCCTGACACCCGTATTTTTCAGCAAGTTTTTTCCCTTCTTCTTTTCCCATAACAAAGCAGGCTGTTGAAAGGGCGTCGCTGAGAATTCCGCTGTCGGAAACTATTGTGACACTCGCAAGTCCGTTCTGAACGGGATAACCTGTTTTTGGGTTGAGAATATGGTGATATCTTATGCCATTATAATCAAAAAATCTTTCATATGTTCCGGATGTTGAAATAAAACCATTTTCTGTGGCAATTGTCGCTATATAATCGGAACTGCCTTTTTCGGGACTCGCAATGCCCACTGTAAAACCGCCTTCACCGTAAAGAAATATGCTGCCGCCGATACTGACAACAGCCCTTTTCACTCCGGACATTTCAACAATATTTTTCACACTGTCGCAGGCAGCGCCTTTACCGACCGCTCCTAAATCAATCAACGCACCGTTATCAAGCGAAACTTCGGAACCGTTTATTGAAATATATTCATATTTATTGCCTGTAAGCGGCAACAGATCATTTTTCAAAGGGGGTTTTGAAGCGCCCTGATTGATATTCCACAAATCCACAAGCGCGCCTATACCTATATCGAGAGCACCGTTACTGTTTTTACATATATCAAGAGCGGTAACAAATGTATTCAGCGTAACATCAGACAATTCATATTTGCCGTTTAAGTTTAAATTAAAAACATCTGACCCCTCAGCTGTTTTTGAAAAGCATAACTCGTCAAGCATCTTAATATTCGCCATAACCGCTTCGGCTGTTTCTTTGCAAAACTCACCTGTTATATCAGCGGTAACAAAAGTGTTCATATAAAAGCCGTTTTCAGAGTAACTGTCTTTTTCTTTAAAATATTTTCTGACAGGACCCGCGCCTAAAATAACAGCTGAAATTAAAACAATAACGGCAATCAATATAAATACTGAATGTTTTTTATTCAAATAATCACCGTCCGTTCATTGCCACTAAGTATTAATTATAAAATACTTATTTTTAATTTTCAATGTTTTTAGGTATTTTTTTCTCAAACAAAATGTTAAAAAACAGTAGTATTTTTTGTACAATGTGATATAATTAAAAAAATTAATTAAAAGGTGACTGTCATGACAGAAAACATCTATATGCCCGTTAAAGTCATTTACGGCAAAAACGCTGTAAATGAAAACTCATCAGTTCTTTCAGAGCTCGGAGGCACTTGCCTTATATTGACAGGTGGAAACAGCGCAAAAAAAAGCGGCGCTCTGGATGACGCGCTGTCCGCTCTTGAAAAATGCAAAATAAGATATGATATTTTTGATAAAATCAGTGCCAACCCTTTGCTTTCGGTATGTCACTCCGCGGGTGAAGCGGCAAGAAGAATAAACGCAGATTTTATTTTGGGAATAGGCGGCGGCTCCGCTCTTGATTCGGCAAAGGCAACGGCAATTTTTGCCGCAAATCAGAATCTTTCGCCAAACGATATTTACAAAAGAGTCTATGACAACACACCCGTTAAAGTTGCGCTTATCGGCACAACCGCAGGTACAGGCAGCGAGGTAACGGGAGTCAGCGTGCTGACAAACGATGAAACCGGCAGAAAAAAAAGTATATCAGGTGCCGATTGCTATGCCGCTGTTTCATTTTGCGATTACACATACACCTGTTCCGTTCCTTATGACATTACTGTTTCAACCGCGCTCGACGCGTTCGCACACGCGATTGAAGGTTATTTCACTCCAAAAGCAACCGGAATAATTGACCTTTGGGCGGAAAAATGTATCCCCGAAATTTATAATGCGCTTTGTGTTATGTATGAGACCAAAACAGTTCCGAATGATAAACTGAGAGAAATTTTATACAGAGGCTCTTTATATGCAGGACTCGTCATAAACACCTGCGGAACTGCTTTTCCTCATCCATTAGGTTATGTTTTAACCGAAAATTACGGTGTTCCGCACGGTAAAGCCTGTGCCGCGTTCTTTTCGGCATTTTTTGACAGAGCGCTGAAGTATTCTTCATCTAAAGCGGAAAAACTTTGCTCCCTTTGCTGCGCGGAAAGCGATGAAATAATTGAGGTTGTTTCCAAACTTGCAAACATAAAAATACATATCTCCGAGGAAGAAGCGGAAAAGTATTCGCTCCGATGGGCAGAAAATGTGCCTAAAAACTTTATTTCATCCCCGGGATCACTTACGCGTGAAGAAGCAAAATCAATTCTTATGTCTCTTTAATCAAATGAGCATTTGATTACCGTAACGGTTTCCGGAATATATATATCTTTAACCGTAACTTTATCAAAAGCTCCGGATAAAATACCTATAACTTGCCTGCTTTCATATTCTTTCGGAATGTAAACTTCAACACCGTCACCGCTGTATGATTTAATCATTAAACCTTCCGGTGTGTTCTCATATTCAAACAATTCTTTATCAACATTGAATTCAGGTGGTTTTGCTCCGAAAATAATATATGTGTCATATCCCGAATCCTGTGCGTAATCATAGGCGGCGGAGTACTCATAACAGTGAATAACGGTGTTCGGTTTATGTGATGAAAAAACATTTACCGCAAAAAACACAACTAACAGTGACAAAACAATTACGGAAATAATTATAAAAAATTTTTTCATAAAAACAATATCCTTTCAAAGTAATTATCATTTTATTCTCTGTTTAAAAATTTGTCAAATTCAAGTGAAAGGCGTAGATTAATGGATTTTGCATTTATCAGTTATCCGGGCGACAGACCGGTTAATGAAGATTATTTCACAATAAGTGAAAATAAGGGCAACTATTGTTTTACTGTTTGCGACGGTCTCGGCGGTCACGCCAAAGGCGAAACAGCATCAAAGACCGTTTCGGAGGCGTTTAAAGAAGAATTTAAAAGTTATGACGGCAATTCTGCTGAGTTTTTTGAAAAAGCTTTTAATTCCGCCGCGAAAATCATGAACAGTCTTGCGAACGAAAGCCCTGTTCTTGAACTGATGAAAACCACTGTTGTTTCACTTATTATAATCGAAGACAAATGCCGCTGGGCGCATATAGGAGACTCCCGCCTCTACGGTTTCTCTGCAAACAGAACTTTTCTTTGCACCTCTGACCACAGCGTGCCGGAAATGCTTGTAAAATCCGGAAAAATCAAACAAAGAGAAATCAGAAATCATCCCGACCGCAATAAATTACTTCGCGCCTTCGGTGTTTCTGAGGAATTGCCTCAATATGAAACCGGTGATGAAATGAAACTCAGCGATTATGACGCTTTTCTTTTGTGCACTGACGGATTTTGGGAATTAATCAACGAAAAAAAAGCCGCCGGATGTTTGAAGCGCTCTCAAAACGCCTCTCAATGGCTTGAAGAAATGACAAAGCATGTAAAGCGAAAAGGCAGACGCAGAAATATGGACAATTACACGGCTGTTGCCGTTATTTTAAAGAAAGGGGGCAAATAATATGAGATGTTTGGGGTGTATGCGCGAATACAGTGATGACGGAAACATTTGCCCGCATTGCGGCTATGACCGTAATTCCGCCGCAACGCACAGCAATCACCTTAAGCCCGGCACAATGGTAGCCGGAAGATATTTAATAGGCAAAGCCCTCGGCAGTGGTGGATTCGGTATAACTTACATCGCGTGGGACAGTCTTACAGCAAAAACAGTTGCAATTAAAGAATATTTGCCCGGTGTATTTGCCTACCGTGTTCCCGGGCAGAATAATATTGCCGCATATAATAAAGAGAGTGAAGAAAAATTCCGCGCCGGACTTACAAAAACAATTGATGAAAGCAATACCCTAGCAAGATTTAACAGTATTGACGGTGTTGTGGATGTTTATAACTGCGTGGAAGCAAACGGAACCGTATATATTGTCATGGAATATCTTGAGGGCAGAACCCTCAAGCAGGAACTGAAAAAACACGGTAACTACACATTTGAAGACGCATTGAGCATTCTTGCCCCTATACTCAACGCACTTTATCAAATTCACGAAAGCGGAATTATACACCGTGACATTTCACCCGACAATATTTTTCTTTGCAATGACGGAACCGTCAGACTGATAGATTTCGGCGCCGCCAGAATGGCTTTAAATGACGACAGAAAGAGCCTGTCTGTAATATTAAAGAGAGGTTACGCGCCGAAAGAACAGTATTACACCAACGCAAAACAGGGGCCGTGGACAGATGTGTATGCCACCGCGGCAACATTTTACCGTATGCTCACAGGCATTGTGCCGCAGGAAAGCCTTGAGAGAGAAGTTCAAGACGCACTTATTCCGCCGTCCGAGTTGGGAGTAATGATTCCCGAACACGCTGAACACGCTATTTTACGCGCATTGAAAGTTGATTCGACATTCAGAACAAAAAACACAGATGAATTTTACCGCCAGTTAACAGACCCGAGCCTTGATTTTACGCTTGACTCCCCTGCTACATACTCAGATTTCAAGCCCGTTAAACAAGATGAAAACAAAGAAGAAAACAGTGAAACAGCTTTCAAAGTCAAAAAAAGTAAAAAACCGCTTATAGCTACACTGATTATTGCGGTTTTACTTATTTCAGGCATTGCCGCTGCCGTTTTGTATATTTTCAGAGATTCAAAAGTTCTTGACAACGGCAGTTGCGGTGAAAATATGACCTGGGAACTTAACGCAGGCGGAACATTGAAAATTGAAGGCAGCGGAATTATGGATGATTACGGTAATTACTCCGACACGCCGTGGTTTTCCGACCGCGATAAAATTAAAATTATTGAAATCGGAGACAACATTAACAGTATAGGCAGCAGAGCGTTTTACGGCTGTGCTTCACTTGCGAAAATTGATTTCGGAACCGCTGTAAAATCTGTTGGCTCATATGCTTTTTACGGCTGTTCAAAACTTGAAAACTGTGTTTTGCCGGATACTGTCACTTCGCTCGGCTCTTATTCTTTCGCGCGTTGCAGCGCGCTTGAATACCTGCATGTGCCTGCTGCCACAACTCATTTCGGAGTTTCGGTTCTTGATTCAACCAATGTTTATATTTGCAGTGAATCCAAAAAATGTGACGCGGCCGCTTACGCCGAAAACACAGGGCTCCTGTTTCGTGAATGCAATTCAACTCACGGCGCCGGAAATGACACTCCCACTGCCGTCAGCACAGTTTTTGACTTTGAGAATGAAAGTACTGCGGAAATCAAAGATTCCGTAGCCAGCGGATTTTGCGGAACAACAGCAACCTGGGTTTATACGGAAAACGGCGAACTGATTATAAGCGGCACAGGTAAAACGGACAATTGGACTGTTGATGAAAAAACCGGGACATGGTCACTTGGCAATATACCCGAATGGGAGCCGTATGCCTCTCAAATTAAAATGATAACCGTGAATGAAGGTATAACCGATATAGGAAACGGCGCTTTTGTCGGTTTTACCTCACTTGAAAATATAACTTTGCCGGAAAGCATTGAGGTAATCGGCAATAATGCTTTTATGGGGTGCACATCTCTCACTTCAATAAGGGTTCCCGAAAAAGTAAAAAAAATCGGGGACAGCGCTTTCAAAGACTGTTCCGGGCTTCGCAACGCAAATCTTGCCTGCTCGGTTACCGAAATAGGTCAATACACATTTAATAAATGTTCTTCTCTTAACATAGTGACTCTTCCGCCTCAGTTAAAAGCATTAGGTGATTACGCATTTGCCGACTGCCCCCTTCTCACGCAAATTGTTCTTCCGGCAGGTATTTCAACTCTCGGTGAATACACTTTTATGAACTGCGGCAATATAAAAGCTATGACTCTTTCATACGGAATAACCGCAATTCCAAAAGGCACTTTTGCCGGATGCGGCTTTTCTGCGTTTGACATACCGTCAAGTGTAACGGCTATAGGAGAATACGCCTTCAGCGGGTGCAAAAACCTTCAAAGCATAAATATTCCCAACTCGGTTACGGTAATCGGTCAGGGCGCGTTCGGCGGATGTTCCGAACTGACAGGTGTAATACTTCCCTCATCCGTTTCATCCATCGGTGCCTACGCTTTTTCGGGATGCTCCTCACTGCAATATCTTCATATTCCTTCAACAGTAAACACAATCGGCGCTAAAATAATAGAAAACACGCCTACAACCATCTGCAGTGATTCTATTCTGTCAACAGTAAGATCATATTCTTTAAGAAACGGATACCCATTCAGAATCTGCGGCAATCAGCACTGAATATTTCAAACAGTAAACTTGTAAAGAAAAAGGCTTGCGGTCTGATCAACTGCAAGCCTTTGTGATTAAATAACGGATTAAGCGTTTCTTTTGTATATCAGAACAAAAATCTCAGAATTTTTTTCCGAATATGAAACATCGATTTCCGCTCCGTTGTCACTGTATGCGTTATAAAGCAAGCTGTCGCTTTCGCCGTCAAGTCTGTGTACAAAACCCGCTTTAACACACAAATCTACATATTCGTCAAATTGTTGTTTTGATGCCTTTGCGTTCAAATAATAATCTTTGCTGCTCTCTTCATAATGTTCTTCTATAATCTTATTAAACTCGTAATCGGGAAGAAGGTATTTAAGATTAAGCGCCTCCTGTGACTCAACGCCTGTCGCGCCCTCTTCGGCAACGGGAATTGGAGTGCCGGAATTTGTTTCGGAAATACTTCTTTCGGTTTTGCCGCAAGAGCAATTAAAAAGTAAAAAGATTGTAATAAAAAACAAAAGCAATTTTTTAGTCACGGTTAAACCTCTCAAACTGTAACGCCGAACAATTCACAGGCATTGCGGCGTGTAATATCTGCGATTGACTGAGCGTCCGTGCTTCTGATTTCGGCGAGTTTTGCCGCGGTAAACGGAATATAATCAGAAGAATTGCGCTCGCCTCTGTGCGGAACGGGGGTCATATATGGGCAATCGGTTTCGATAAGCAATCGTTCATCGGGAATAATCGCGGCAACCTCACACGGCTTTTTTGCGTTTTTGAAGGTAACCGCTCCTCCAAGGCCAATATACATACCGATTTTTATAATTTCTTTCGCCATTTCAACACTGCCTGAAAAGCAGTGAACAACGCCTTTCGGTTTGTAATTTTTTAAAAGATTCAATGTATCCTCATGAGCTTCTCTGTCATGAACGATAACCGGCATATCAAATTCTTTTGCCAAAGCGAGCTGTTTTTCAAAAACATTGATCTGAACATCCCTCGGAGAAAAATCATAATGATAATCAAGCCCGATTTCACCGACCGCGACGCATTTATCTTTTTCTAAATAATTTTTCAGGATGTCAGCAAAACCGACAGGAGCACTTTTTGCTTCGTGCGGATGTATTCCGCAAGCCGCATAAATAAAATCAAAATATTCGGTAAGCGAAAGTGAAGCCCCGGAAGTGTTAAGATCACTTGCGCAATTGACTACGGCGACAATTCCTTTTTGCGGCAGGGATTTAAGAAGCGATTGCCTGTCTTCATCAAACGCCCGGTCATCATAATGCGCATGGCTGTCAAAGATACCGTTAATCATCTGACTTTTGACCCTTCCGGAACACCATCAACGAATATAACTCTGACATCATCCTCACCGGCGTCGGCCGCTAAAATCATTCCGTTGCTTTCATCACCGCATAAAACAGCAGGCTTCAGGTTTGACACAACAATAACACTTTTGCCGGTTAAATCTTCGGGCTTATACCATTTCGCTATTCCCGACGCAACCGTTCTCGGCGTGCCTGTACCATCGTCAAGCGTCAGTTTAAGAAGTTTTTTTGCCTTGGGAATCGGTTCACAGGCGGTAACCTTAGCAACACGCAGGTCAACCTTCGCAAAATCATCAATGCCGATTTTAGCGATGCCTTCAATTTCGGCTTTTATCGGATTAACATTCTCCGCCTTTTTCTTCTCAAGTTCGGCAAGTTCTTTTTCAATATCTATTCTCGGGAAAATAATGTTACCTTTGCAGACTTTATAGGTTGCCTCTTTGCCGAACACTTTGCTTTCATCCCAGTCAAAGCTTTCCGAAACACCGAGCTGTTTTCGGATTTCGGGAGATGTAAGCGGCATAAAAGGAGAAATCAACACGGAGATAACGCGGATAGACTCGCAAAGATTGTACATTACCTCAGCAAGGCGCGCTTTTTTGCTTTCATCCTTGATAAGGAGCCAAGGCTGAGTTTCATCAATGTATTTGTTTGTTCTTGATATGAATTTCCAAATATCAGTCAACGCAACAGAGAAATTAAGAGTATCAAGAGATTTTTCCGCTTTTTCAACCGTTTCGGCTGCAAGCGCTTTTAATTCCGAGTCAAATTCCCCTGCTTCCCTTTCATCGGGAATCACCCCGTCAAAGTATTTAAGAACCATTGCGACGGTACGCGAAACAAGATTGCCAAGGTCATTTGCCAAATCTGAATTAATACGATTTATAAGATTTTCATTTGAGAACTCGCCGTCAGAACCGAAAGCTATTTCACGAAGCAGATAGTAACGCAGCGCGTCCACTCCGTATCTGTCAGCGAGAAAAACGGGATCGACGACATTACCCTTGGATTTGCTCATTTTTCCGTCTTTAAGCAGAACCCAGCCGTGACCGTAAACTTTTTCGGGGAGCGGTTCTTCAATGCTCATAAGAAAAGCGGGCCAGTAAATTGTATGAAATCTTATAATATCTTTACCTATAAGCTGAACATCCGCCGGCCAGTATTTTTTATAATCGGAATCATCTTCACTGCCGTAACCGAGCGCGGTGATATAGTTTGTCAAAGCGTCAAGCCAAACATAAATTACATGTTCTTCATTAATCGGTACGGGAATACCCCATTTAAATGATGAGCGCGACACGCACAAATCCTGAAGACCGGGCTTTATGAAATTATTAATCATTTCATTTTTTCTGCTGTCCGGCTCAATAAATCCGGGATGACTGTTGTAATATTCAACAAGCCTGTCGGAATAGTTTGAAAGTTTAAAGAAATAAGCCTCTTCTTTAGCTTTTGCAACCGGTCTGCCGCAATCGGGGCATTTACCGTCAACAGCCTGCGTTTCAGTCCAGAACGACTCACAGGGCTTACAGTAAAGGCCTTCATAATAGCCTTTGTAAATGTCACCCTTGTCATACATCTTTTTAAAGATTTTCTGAACTGCTTTTTCATGGTAATCATCTGTTGTTCGAATAAACTTGTCATAGCTAATGTTCATCAGCTTCCACAGACTTTTTATTCCGTCAACAATCTTATCAACATATTCTTTCGGTGTAACTCCGGCGGCTTTTGCGATATCTTCAATTTTCTGACCGTGTTCATCGGTTCCGGTAAGGAAGAACACATCGTATCCGCGAAGTCTTTTATAACGCGCCGCTGTGTCGGCGGCAACGGTTGAGTAAGTGTGACCTATATGAAGCTTGTCAGAAGGATAATAAATCGGTGTAGTGATATAAAATGTTTTTTTATCCATTTTTTCCTCCGTTGATTATAATATTCACCATTATAACACTTTATTTATAAAATACAAGAAAAAGACTGATTAACTGCGAAAAAAGAAAAATGCGGAATCTCAAGAAGAAATCCCGCATAAGCATTGCCAACCTTTATTTTATCTCACTAATGAGAACAGGTCTTCCTTCCGCTGCTGATTTTTTTGCGGCAAGCGCAATGAGGATTGCGTTCAAGCCGTCAACTCCCGTAGCGGGAACGGGTTTATCTTCAATAACCGCTTCAACAAACTGAAGCATTTCATCTTTGAATGACTGCATATATCTTTCAAGGAAGAAGTAAAGAGGCTTGTCGGAAACAACGCCGTCGGCACCCATATAAACAACATTTGTGGGTGTATCGTTTGAAGCCATTGCCGCGCCCTTGCTGCCGAGCACTTCAACTCTCTGATCATAGCCGTAAGCAGCACGGCGGGAGTTGTCAATAACGCCTATTGCGCCGTTCGCAAACTTAAGGCTGATGATTGCAGTATCAACATCGCCGGCTTCACCTATGGCGGGGTCAACAAGGCAGGTTGCGTTTGCGTAAACCTCCGTGACTTCGCTGCCTGCCATAAAGCAAGCCATATCGAAATCATGGATAGTCATATCAATAAACATTCCGCCGCTGACAGCCGCATACTGCGCTGAAGGCGGTTCAGGGTCTCTTGATGTGATTTTTACAATATGAACATCGCCGATTTTACCGTCGTTTACCATTGAGCGGATGTTAGCGAAATTGTGATCAAACCTGCGGTTGAAACCAACTTGAAGTTTAACGCCGGCTTCTTTAACGGCCGCAATAACAGCCTCAACCTTTGAAGGCGTAAGATCAACGGGCTTTTCGCAGAAAATGTGTTTGCCGGCTTTTGCTGCTTCAATAGCTATATCGGCATGTGTATCAGTGGAGGAACAGACAAGAACCGCCTCCACCTCAGGGTCGGCAAGCATTTCTTTATAATCGGCATAAACCTTTTCTATACCGAGTTCATCGGCTACTTTTTTTGCGTTCTCGGCAAAAACATCCGTTATGCCCACCACCTTGGCAGTGGGAACATTATAGCAAATTGATTTAGCGTGCAGTGAGCCTATTCTGCCCGCGCCTATGATACCGACTTTAAGTTGTTTCATTGACTTTACCTTCCTCAATTTAATTTATTGTTATCAGTATGTTTTTTATACTATCACACTGAATTTTAAAATTCAATATAAATATTCAAATCAGCCGAAAAACCTTTTTTCAAGCATTGCGCAAAGGCAATGATAAACGGGAAGAGTCAGTTCCTGAATTTTATAAGTTTCGGTTTCGGGCAGTTTAACGCAAGCAGTTGCCGTTTGGGACAGTTTGCTGTCATTTTTTCCTGTTACGGCAACAGAATTAATGCCGATTTCATTTGCAGTCTGAACAGCTTTGACTACATTTACCGAATTACCGGATGTACTCAGAGCAAGCAACACATCGTTTTTATTGTTTAAAGAATAAGCATACACCTGCTGCGCAAAAACATATTCGAAATCACAATCATTTGAAAACGCGGTTATCAGCCCGGAATGCGCGCAAAGCGAAATCGCAGGTAAACCGCCCTGAAGATGAGAAAGAATTTCATTTTGCGCTTCGATTTTTCTCGGCAACAAAAAACCTTTCATCAGTTCTCCGACTATATGATCGGCATCCGCCGCGCTGCCTCCGTTACCGCAAACAAGAAGTTTGCCGCCGTTTTCATAACATCTCTCTATAAGTTTGAATGAATTGAAAATGTCATCTTTACAGCAAGCCAAAACGGGAAAACGCTCAATAAGAGAATCAAGTATTTTTATCAAATTTATACATCCTTTCATAACCTACTGCGGCAGTGCCCACAGCAGCATAATCACCGATATTTTCACCGAGAGCGGCGGGAACTATTCTGCAAACGGAAAGCGACCGAGCAAGGGCCTCTCTTTTCAGTGTTTCAAGCATAGATGAACGCAACAGTTTTTCGCTTCTTGCGTAAATACTGCCGATAACAATGCGTTCGGGATTTAAAATATCCACAAGAACAGCAAGACCCTCTCCGAGCTTTCTGCCGCAATTTTTATATATTTCAACACTGAATTCATCCCCGTTAAGCGCGGCTTGGGCAATGGTTTTTGCCGTTATTTTTTCAATATCCGTTTTATTCGCGAAAAGCGCGCTATTTTTGCCGTTCTCCAAATAAGACTGAGCCTGTTGTTTAGCGTAACGCTCAATTCCTCCGCCGGAGCAGAAACCTTCAAATGAGCCCTTTTTACCGTAGCCTTCGGGACCTGTTTCGGCAAGGCGAATATGACCTGTTTCACCCGCGAGGTCATTTGTTCCGCTGTAAAGTCTGCCGTTTAAAATCAATCCCGCGCCCATTCCGGTGCCGAATGTCAAGAAAATCATATTCTCACAGCCTTTTCCCGCACCATAACGCCATTCGGCAACAGCGCAGGCATTGGCGTCGTTTTGCAGAAACACCGGAAATCCAAAATGACTTTTTATAATTTCGCATATAGGCACACCGTCCCAGTCCGGCAGATTGGGCGGGCACATAATTATACCTTTTTTACTGTCAAGAGGTCCTCCGCAGGAAATACCCGCCGCCAAAACATCGCACGACCGTATGTCGAGTTTCATCATCAGGTTTTGAATTGATTTTATAATATCATCGACAACGCATTTCCAGCCTCTCGAACTTTCTGTGTTGAATACTGTTTTTAACAGTATTGCCGTTTTGCCTTTTTCGACAGCCGAAACAGCGCATTTTGTTCCGCCTATATCTACTCCGATAAAATATTTCATAAAGCACCTCAAAAATATTTGAAACTATTATAAAATACAATCAGCGGATTTACAAGCGGATATCAGGTAAAATATGTTGCAAAAAAGCCGAAAATGTGGTATAATATGCAAAACGCAGCAAAGGAGGTTTAAATATGTCAACTCCGGTTATAGTCTGGATTGCCATGCTCGCGGTTTTTATTGTTATTGAAGCCGCAACTGCGCAACTTGTAACTATATCGTTTGCCGTCGGAGCGTTAGCTAAGATTGCCACCGCACTGGCTCACGGCCCCGTCGCTTTACAGGTTGTTGTGTTTGTTGTTGTTTCAATCATTGCCCTTATCGCAACGAGGCCTCTTGTTCGCAAAATCACAAACACAAAAGAAGCCCGTCTCAATGCCGACCGATGTATAGGTAACACCGCAATAGTTACCGAAACCATCAACAATATTGACGGAAGCGGAATGGCAAAAACTGACGGAAAAGTCTGGACCGCACGGTCAGCCGACGGCAGTATTATTCCAGAAGGCGCGCAGGTAAAGGTTGACAAAATTGAAGGCGTAAAGCTTATTGTCAGTCTGCCTTCCGAAATAACAGGTTTATATTCAAATTAATTTTAAAATAATTATTAAAAAGGAGAAATATTATGCCGGGAATCATTATTTTTATTGTTCTTGCAGTTATTGTTGTTGCCGTAATTATCTCAAACATTCAGATTGTTTCACAGTCAACCGCCTATGTTATTGAGCGCCTCGGCACATACAGCACTACTTGGGACACAGGCCTTCATGTTAAAATCCCGTTTATTGAAAGGATTGCAAAAAAAGTTTCACTCAAAGAGAAAGTCGCCGACTTTCCGCCTCAGCCCGTTATTACAAAAGATAATGTTACCATGCAGATTGATACGGTTGTTTTCTACCAGATAACCGACCCTAAGCTTTACGCGTACGGTGTTGAAAACCCCATTTCCGCCATTGAGAACCTTGCCGCCACTACCCTTCGTAACATTATAGGCGAGCTTGAACTTGACAGCACACTTACCTCTCGTGATACTATCAACGCCAAAATCCGCGTTACTCTTGACGAAGCGACAGATCCGTGGGGAATAAAAGTAAACCGCGTTGAATTAAAAAACATCGTTCCGCCCAGAGAGATACAGGATGCGATGGAAAAACAGATGAAAGCCGAACGCGAACGCCGCGAAGCCATTCTTAAGGCGGAAGGTGAAAAAGCAAGCCGTGTTCTTAACGCTGAAGGTCATAAAGAATCCAAAATCAGAGAAGCGGAAGGTGAAAAGCAGGCTGCAATTCTTCGTGCAGAAGCTGTAAAAGAGGCAAAAATCAGAGAGGCCGAAGGTGAAGCGGAAGCCATACTCAAAATCGAACAGGCCAAAGCAGATGCTATCCGACTTATTAACGACGCAAGCCCCAAAGAGGGTTATCTCACACTCAAGAGTCTCGAAGCCTTTGAAACAGCCTCAAACGGTCAGGCAACCAAAATTATTATTCCAAGTGAAATTCAGGGAATTGCCGGACTTGCTCAGGGTATCAAAGAATCACTCAAATAACTCTTTTTTCAATATTTACGCCCCGCGACTTCGCGAGGCGTAATCTTTTTGTATATATTTATTGATTGTTGCCTAACTGAAAAAACGCTATTGCCGCGGCGGCAGCAACATTGAGAGAATCAACACCGTTATGCATCGGAATACAGACTGTGTAATCACATTTTTCAATGGTAGTTCGCTTTATTCCTTCACCTTCGGTACCGAGTACAACGGCAAGTTTGCTTTCCGATTTAAGGCGTTCATCTCTTATTCCGAGTGTATCATTTTCAAGAGCCATAGCGACGGTCGAAAAGCCGAGCGTTTTGAGTTCCTGTATTCCGCCATTGCCGAGAAACGCCCACGGCACCTGAAAAACCGTGCCCATACTGACACGGATTGAACGCCTGTACAACGGGTCACTGCTTGCTTTTGTAAGAAGAACAGCATCCATTCCGAGAGCGGCCGCACAACGGAAAATCGCGCCGACATTTGTCGGGTTCATAACATCTTCCAGCACAGCAACCCTTGTTGCAGTTTCACAAACATTTTCGACAGTTCTGAGAGGCGGTCTGCGCATACTGCAAAGCACACCCCTTGTCAGTTTATAACCGGTAATTCTTTCAAGAATATGCATAGGCGCCGTGAAAACAGGAATATCTTTACACCGCTCGATTATTCCTTTTGCTTCGCCTTCGATATGGGCGGGCTCAAGAAGAAGCGCAAGCGGAACGCAGCCTGAGTCAAGCGCTCTGTCAATCACTTTCGGACTTTCGGCTATAAATATACCGTTTTCGGGTTTATCCCTGTTGAGGAGCTGCCTTTCGTTAAGCCTTGCGAAAACATCAAGGCGCGGGTCTGAAAAATCATTTATTTTTATTATTTGAGCCATTGAGTTGTTTCAATATATCCTTCTTTATCGCACGGGAGAGTAACTTTATTAATATTACCGCCGTTTTTTATAAACAGTTTATATAATTCGTCAATCTGCTCCGGTGTGTAGGTATAACCCCAGAGCCTTTTTATTTTTTCAAAATCTTCAAATGTTTCATCGCATAGCTGAACAGCGCTGCCTTTTTTGTAAGGCAAAGTAATTTTTACCGTTCCGTCAGATGAAATATAATATTCATCGGCAAGGCTGATTATGAGACGGTTGGCTTCCTGCACGGGATATTCCTCATCGAATTTTATTCTTGTAACAGGAAACACGGCGACTTTCGCATTCAGCATTTGGTAAAACTCAGGGCTTAATCCGGAATGACCGTGGTGCGACACCTGAACAATATCGCATTCAAGGTTTTTACCGTAGCGTTTTTCAAGTATTTCTGACACAAGAGCCGATGCGTCGCCCGAAATAAATATTTTTGTGTTTTCCGCTTTGACTGTTATTACGCTTGAGCAATCGTTGAAATCCAGGATTTTCTCGGGATAGATGTCTTCATGAGTGCAAAGAACATCAATTTCAAGGTTTCTTATATAAAACCTCTGCCCGGAATGCAGTTTAATTTTATCGGCAGGATACTTTTCAAGAGCATAAAACAGTTTTTCGGCAAGAAGCTTTTCTTCTCTGTTCCAATCATCACCCGGATAATTTTCCGACAGCAGGTTTGAATAAAAGCCTTCAATAATAACATCATCACAGTTGTATCTGAGAAAATCGAGCAACTTTGAGATATGATCGGAGTGCGCATGTGTTATAAACCAGCCCGCAATAACAATCTTTTGCCCTTCGGGAGTGCGCTCACGCATAAATTTATGAATACGGTCATTATCATTTATTTGAAAAAAATGGCCGCTGTCAACAATGAAAAAGCTGTAATCACAGCATTGAATAAGCAGGCACATTCCGCAATCAATAAGCGAATGGTCGTTTTCAAAGCAATAAAAAACTGTATCACACAGCTTTTTTACAGGTTGATATTCAAACGCGGGCAGGCACGCGTTTTTTTGCGCCGTAACACGAAGCGTTCTGTCGCAAGGCGTAAACAAAACGGTAACCGTTGTTTCGCCGTTTGAAGATGTGAAAAACCTGTTGCCGTAAAGGTTGTTTGAAAAAACTTTATGAAATCCCGCCGATGTCAGTTGCTCAAGCCGGATTGCAAGTTCTTTTTCACTGACATCGGTGTAATATTTCAGAAAACAGTTTTCGCGGCAATCGTAAATTTCATTATTTCCCTGCCGGAAGGGAGATATATTTTCAAAAATATTCATATTAATCCCCGTGAACAAAAAGGGCGCCGACGGCGCCCTTTTGCTGTAAATTAATTATTCTTCGCCGTCGGTTGCAACAGTTTCTTCAGCATTTTCCGCCACAGGAGAATCATCTTTTTTGTGAGAGAGAATAATGTTGGCGATTATGCCGAGAATAAGAGCGCTCGCTACCTCTGTAAGAGTAACTTTGCCGAAAGTCAGTGTCATTCCGCCGACACCGGCGATAAGTATAACGGAAACTACAAAAAGATTTTTGTTCTGATCAAGATCAACCTTTTGGATCATCTTAAGACCGGAAACCGCTATAAAGCCGTAAAGCGTTACACAAACACCGCCCATAACGCAGGAAGGGATTGTTGACAGAAGAGTAACAAACGGCGCAATAAATGAGGCAATAATCGCAAGCACTGCTGTTGCGAGAATTGTGATAACAGATGCGTTGCCTGTAATCGCGACACAGCCTACCGATTCACCGTAAGTTGTGTTGGGGCATCCGCCGAATAAAGCGCCGACCATTGAGCCTACACCGTCGCCAAGCAGAGTGTTGTGAAGGCCGGGGTCTTCAAGAAGATCTTTTTCAATAATGGAAGAAAGGTTTTTGTGGTCCGCTATGTGTTCCGCAAAAACAACAAACGCAACCGGAATATAGGCGACCGCGACTGTAGCGATATAAGAGAATGTTATGTATTTGAAGCCTTTGAATGCGCGAAGGAATGTGAATGTGGGAACCCACTGCATTTCGTTGAAGGCAGACCAGTCAATTATCATAAGAGAGGCATTGCCCGTAGCTTTGCCGATCAAAGTGAAGCAGGCGGCAACAATGTAACCTGCCGCTATACCGATTATAAACGGAATGAGCTTAGACATCTTTTTGCCGAAAACAGAGCAAACCATTACAGTGAAAAGCGTGATGAGAGCGCATATTAAACCAACCGCTCCCTTCGCTGTCATAACAAAGCCTTCATCTGTGTAAGCGAGCATATCACCGACTGCGTTGCCGGCAAGTGAAAGACCGATTATCGCAACCGTAGGGCCGATAACAACCGCGGGCATAAGTTTATTTATCCACGCAACACCGGCCGCTTTGACAACAACCGCAATAATAACATAAACAAGGCCTGCAAAAACAGCGCCGATAATCAAACCGAGGTAGCCGACATTCATTGAGGTAGCGCCCGCGAATGCGGCAAACATAGAACCGATAAACGCGAAGGACGAGCCGAGGAAAACAGGACTTTTGCACTTTGTGAAAAGAAGATAAACAAGAGTGCCGACGCCGGCGCCGAAAAGTGCCGCGGACTGTGACATACCGTTACCGACTATGGTCGGAACAGCAATGGTTGCGGCAAGAATAGCGAGCAGCTGTTGAAATGCGAAAACTATGAGCTGCCCCGGTTTGGGTTTGTCTTTGATGTCATAAGCGAGTTTCATATATTATACCTCCAAATTATAATACAATATGATAATCATTTTTTCCAGATAGAGACACTTGTTTCATCATCGTAAGGCGGAATTTTAACAACAATAATCTCACTTCTTGCGGTTGGAACATTTTTACCGACATAATCGGCAACTATCGGAAGCTCCCTGTGTCCTCTGTCAATCAAAGAGGCGAACTGTATTTTAGCCGGCCTGCCCATCGCGATAATCGCCTCCATCGCGGCTCTTGCGGTTCTGCCGGTGTAAAGAACATCATCAACCATAATTACAGTTTTGCCTTCAACCTCAATTTCAGGTTCCGCCGATTTAGCGGTTCCCGCGATGTTTTGGGCAAGATCATCCCTGTAATTTGTAACATCAAGAAATGAGGTTTCGACCTCAACCCCCAGCGCGCTGACTTTATCCGAAAGAATGCGGGCGAGAGCCGTGCCCCTGCTTTTAATTCCTATTATGCACAAACTGTTTTCGCCCGGATTGCGCTCAACAATCTCATGAGAGATTCTTGTAAGCGAACGGTTTATCGCGGAAGAGTCCATAATATAAGATTTAAACTCCATTTTCCCCTCCGATAAAATAAAAAAAGCCCCTGCCCCGCGGCAAGAGCGCAAAAACGCTATTATAAATATCTTGCCGGTATCTCTGTACCATCTTAAAGATTTCTTTAATATTTTATCACGGCAGATATTGTTTGTAAAGATGTTTTTAAGAAATAAACACACAAAATGTTGCGGTTGCGAAAAAGTGATTATTGTCTTATAATATAGAATGTAATGATACACAGACTGAGGTTTTATTTTTATGAGCGAAGCGAAAAAAGCATTATTGATTGTAAACCCCAAATCGGGCAAAAACAGAACGAGAGCCAATCCGATGAGTGTTGTTGACCGCCTTTCTTCCGCGGGATATGTATTCACCGTTAGAAACACAACCTGCGCGGGCGACGCCACAAACATTGTAAAGGAATGCGGCAAAGAACACGATTTAATAGTTTGCTGCGGCGGAGACGGTACACTAAATGAAGTTATAAACGGAGTTATGCAGCTTGACCGCAGAGTAAAGGTCGGCTACATTCCCATGGGCTCAACCAACGACCTTGCGAACACAATGGGGATACCGTCAGACCTTGACAAAGCGGCAAGTCTTATTTGCGACGGTCACACAAACGGTTATGATATAGGAATGTTTAATAACAAGTTTTATACTTATATTGCCTCTTTCGGAACCGGCGTTGATATGTCATACACTACGCCGCAGGTTCTCAAAAACCTTTTCGGCCATGCCGGATACATGCTCAACTCTTTTGTTCTTAAATTAGGTCACAACATCCGCAATATAAAACCGATACACGCAAGATTTGAGTATGATGACGGTGTAATTGATGACCGTTTCTTTTTGGGCGCTGTTTCAAACTCAACGAGTGTCGCGGGAATTTTTAAATTTGACGAGGACGATGTAAAACTTGACGACGGTGTTTTTGAGGTTCTTCTTGTTCGCAAAATCAAGAATTTAGCCGACGCTTTCGCAATGCTGAGAAAAATCGCAAGGCGCGACTATGACGGCGACACACTGATTTATCTTAAAACAAAGAGCGCGAAATTCACATTTGATGAACCGATTCCCTGGACAATAGACGGTGAATTCGGCGGTGAGGTTCAGGAGGCGCATATAAATATTCTGCCGAAAGCGCTTGAAATATTCTCAACCGAAAACAAAATGTTTTTGGGCGATATTGCGCAACCCACTTTTGTTCGCGAGGAAAAGGAAAGGCGCAAGCTTTTTGTGAGAAAAGATAAAAACGACGAAGAACCTGTTGAAATTTCGCTTGATGAAGTTGAAGAAAGCGCATCCGCCGAGCCCGACCCCGCTGATGTTTCAACCGATGAAAAAGAATCCGAAAAAGAAAAAAGGAGATTTTTCAACAAAAAAGAAAAGGGCACAGACAGCGACGAAGCCCTTGCGGAAGAAAACAAAAAAGTTTTAAATCAGGAAGAACAGCTAAAATAGCGTTTAAATTTTGCCGTATTAACCGTAAAATCCGGTTAATACGGTATTTTGTTGCGTTTTTATGTTGAACAAAAAACAGCATTAATATTGATTTTTGCTTCAAGCAGGTTTAGAATAATAAAAAAATCTATGGACTATGGACGGTACCGAAATGAATAAGTTTTATATAAGAATAATATCTTTAATCCTTGTAGCGGCACTCACTGTGCCGGGTTTAATCTGTTTGTCAAAAACAGACGCGAGCGCGTATCCGGGTAAAATTCCGCTTATATGTATTTACGGCGAGGATACTCCCTTGGGCATTAAACAGCCTGACGGAACCTTCAAGCCGGTTCAGGCAAATATTGATGTTGAAAAAGTAAAACACGCTTTTCTTGACGACCCGAACATTATTATCAGAGCCTCCTTCACTCAGGATTGGACAGAGGTGTGCGATATAATTACCGAATTGCTGATTGACGCTTACAAAGATGTGGTTCTGGATGAAAACGGCGAGGCGACAAACGGCTCCGAAAGCACCTTTACTTTTTCCGAATCCGCTCTGAAAAACGCCTTTACAAACCCGAATTCAAGCATTCATTCCTATGGCTTCCGTTATGACTGGCGACTTGACCCCTATGAAAATATGGAAAAACTTCACACCTTCATTGAAGCTGTTCTGAAAGCCACCGGAAGTGATAAATACGCGCTGTACGGCAGATGCCTCGGTTCATGTTATGAAGTGCTTTACTATGATATATATAAAGATGACCGAATCACAGACATAATTCTGAGCCACTCAGCCCTGCTCGGAATGACCCCTATCGGCGAGGCTTTCAGCGGCAACCTCCGCGTTAACGCCGACTCTGTTGAGCGTTTTGTATATGAGTATGATATGGGAATAAACTACAAAATAAATGACAGCATAACGCTCACCGATGATCTTATCAGGCAAATTCTGAAAATACTTGTTGATATATACGGGCTTGATATGTTCTCCTGGGTTACCACAAACGCTTATCAGCAGATTTATGACTATATCACCCCTAAGGTAATGAAACAGAGTTTCGGAACTTTTCCCGGCTACTGGGCTATGTGTGAAGATAAATACTATGAAGATGCCAAAAAAGTTGTTTTCGGCGGCGAAGAAGAAAAATACGCGAACTTTATAAAAAAGATTGATAATTACCATTACAACATCATGACACGGGCCACCGATATTCTTAACGAAGCATCAAGCAAAGGAATAAAAATTTCTTCCATTGTAAAATACGGCGAACAGCTAATGCCTTTTGTTGATGACGGCAACGCTCTTTCCGACCAGCTCTTAAGGGTTAAAACAGCAAGTCTCGGCGCATACTGCTGCGGCAACGACGGTTATTTCACCGATTCCTATATTAAAAGCGAAACAGAAAAAGGAAATGGCAAATACATATCGCCCGACAGAAAAATCAACGCTTCAACCTGTATGTTCCCGGACACAACCTGGTTTATTAAAAATGTAAACCACAAACTCAATCCGCCTGCAATCGATCAGCTGCTCTTCGCTATTATCAATGACAGAGACTCATCGGTTGATACGCTGGAAAAATACCCGCAGTTTCTTTATTTTGATGATGAAAGCGGAAGCCTTGTTCCGCTTGACCCGGCAGTTCATAAAGCAAAATCCGATGTGTTCAATGAAACAGTCGCGAACACTCCCGCGAGAAAAATCAAGGTAATATTCAAGCCTTTGTTTGACTTTATTACAATACTTGTAAAAATTTTCGGCATTAAACCGAGAGCCGGTCACTAAACAGTTTAATATGCAATACAGCAAACCTCTGTTGAGTATTATTCAGCGGAGGCTTCTGTTGTGTAATCATATTACACAAATATTTTTTTGATATATTTGTTTATTCGTAAAATATGTTATTGACATATGTCAGTAATGATATATAATGTATATGAAAAATATGAGAGGCTCTTTATTTACAACATCTTGTTGCATTGTACAGGAGGCAAAAGAATGGCAAGGCCGCGAAAAAGCAGATTTATCTGCTCATACCCCCGAAACATAGGGTTTCAACCATACGGCGATTACGCCGACACGGTTGAGCTCGCGTTTGACGAATACGAAGCGTTCAGGTTGATAGATACGCTTGAATACACTCAGGAGGAATGTGCCAAACAGATGAATGTTGCGCGTTCAACCGTAGCTTCAATTTATGAAAACGCGAGAGCGAAAATCGCCGATTCAATAGTTCACGGAAAAGCCATTAATATACACGGCGGTGATGTTACGCAGTGCCCTTACAGTACACTGTGCTGCGGAAGCTGCGGAAAAAAAGATTGTAATACCTGCAATAAATGCCCGAAAGGAGACCGGTTATGAACGATAACAGAATTGCATGGAGAGATTTCAACAAAGGCGTTTGGTGTGACGACATCAATGTTTCAAACTTTATCAAAATGAATTACACCGCCTATGAGGGCGATCAATCTTTTCTTGAAGGACCGACGCCGAGAACGGAAAAAGAGATGCAGCGTGTTCACGAACTGCTCATTGCCGAAAATGAAAAAGGCGGTGTTCTGGATGTTGACACTTCAAAAGTAATCACCATACTCTCCCACCCTGCCGGATATGTTGTTGACAAGGACACCGACATTATTGTCGGCCTTCAGACCGATGAACCTCTTAAGAGAGGTGTTTCTCCTTTTGCCGGAATACGAAGCTCCGTTCAGGCGTGTAACGCTTACGGTTACGAAATGAGCGATAAAATCAAGGATGAATTCACATACAGAACCACGCACAATACAGGCGTATTCCGCGCTTACACCGAAACTATGAAAAAAGCGCGCCACGCCGGTATTTTAACCGGGCTGCCCGACGCCTACGCGCGCGGAAGAATAATCGGCGACTACCGCAGGATAGCGCTTTACGGTATGGATTTTCTTATCGAAAAAAAGAAATATGATAAAGATAAGTTAGGCGAAAAAGAATTTCTTGACGATGAAACAATCCATCTGCTTGAAGACCTCGCGAAGCAAATAGAGTTTATGTATCAGCTCAAAGAGCTTGCTTTGCTTTACGGGTATGATATTTCAAAGCCCGCGACTAACGCGTTTGAGGCTGTTCAGTGGCTTTATTTCGGCTATCTCGGCGCAGTAAAAGAACAGAACGGCGCCGCAAATTCAATTGGCAGAATTGCCGAATTTATTGATATTTATATAGAAAGGGATCTTAAAGAAAAATCTTTAACCGAAAAGAAAGCGCAGGAACTCATTGATGACCTTGTGATAAAACTCCGTCTTGTAAGGCATTTGAGAACTCCTGAATACAATGACCTTTTTGCAGGTGATCCGGTATGGGTTACTCTCGCTCTTGCAGGCGTTACCAACGAAGGCAAGCACATGGTTTCAAAAACAAGTTACCGTGTGCTTAACACGCTGTATAATCTCGGTTCATCGGCGGAGCCGAACATAACCGTTCTCTGGTCTGAACGTCTGCCCGAAAACTTTAAAAAATTCTGCGCGAAGGTCAGCATTGACACCGACTCCATTCAATACGAAAACGACGACCTGATGAGAAGGATGTACGGTGATGACTACGCCATTGCCTGCTGTGTTTCCGCCATGAAGATGGGCAAACAGATGCAGTTTTTCGGAGCAAGATGCAATCTCGCAAAAATCCTTCTGATGACATTAAACGGCGGAAAAGATGAAATCGCCGGCGATCAGATCGCACCCGAAGGGGTCATTTTCGGCGATGAGGTACTGGATTTTGACAAGGTTTACACGGAATACAAAAAATATCTTAAATGGCTCGCAAAACTCTATGTAAACACAATGAATATAATCCATTATATGCACGACAAATACGCCTATGAGAGGCTTATGATGTCACTTCACGACACAGATGTTGAGAGACTTATGGCTTTCGGCGTTTCCGGCTTCTCGGTTGCTGTTGATTCGCTCTCGGCAATAAAGCACGCAAAGGTTTATCCTCTAAGAGATGACCGCGGACTGATTACGGATTTTGAAATCAAAGGTGATTTTCCGAAATACGGCAATGACGATGACAGAGTTGACCTTATCGGTAAAGACCTGATTGAATATTTCTACCGCGAACTTTGCAAAACACCCGCGTACAGAGGGGCGAAACACACGCTTTCAATTCTTACAATTACATCAAATGTTATGTATGGCAGAAAAACAGGTTCCACACCCGACGGAAGAAAAGCAGGAGAACCGTTCGCGCCGGGCGCCAACCCGATGCACGGCCGAGACGCGGAAGGCGCTTTGGCATCGCTCAACTCCGTGGCAAAACTTGATTACGCCTGCTGCAGAGACGGTATATCAAACACATTCTCCATCACTCCCGACGCTTTGGGAAAAAATGAGGATGACAGAATTTCTCACCTTGTCACGATGCTTGACGGTTATTTTCTGCAGGACGCTCATCACCTCAATGTTAATGTTCTTAACAGAGAAAAACTCGTTGCCGCGATGAACGACCCGACTCTTTACCCTTCATTAACAATAAGGGTTTCGGGATACGCAGTAAATTTCAACAAGCTTACAAGAGACAAGCAGGAAGAAGTTATTGCGCGCACATTCCACCACGCAATGTAATAATGGCTGATATACACTCATTTGAATCTTTTGCCGCCGTTGACGGCGAGGGAATAAGATACGCCGTTTTTTTTACAGGCTGCCCGTTGAGATGCGCTTATTGCCATAACCCCGACACTTGGCACTCCTCCGGCAAAAGTATGACCGCCGAAGAGGTTTTTAACAAAATTAAACGGTATAAGCCATATTTTAAAAACGGCGGAGGCGTAACATTTTCAGGCGGAGAGCCGTTGCTGAACGCTGAATTTATCAATGAGATATACCCTATGCTGAAAAGTGAAAATATAGGTTACTGTATTGACACATCGGGAAGTGTTGAACTAAACAAAAATGTCAGAAATGCCGTTGGCAACGCGGATATGATAATTCTCGACATAAAATTCTATGACTCCTCCGAATACAAGAAATATACAGGCGGAGACATAAAAAAACCGATAGCGACGGGAAAATACTGCGCTGAAAAAGGTAAACGGCTTGTGCTGAGAACGGTTATTGTTCCCGGAATAAATGACACAAAGGCGGACATTGAAAAATACGCGCAATATGTTGTTGAAAACGGATTGATTTTTGAAAAATATGAACTTCTGCCTTTTCACACAATGGGTTTTTTCAAATATGAAAATCTGAATATTGAAAATCCGCTTAAGGGCACTCCGGCTCTTAACTCAGGCAAACTTGACCGGTTGCAAAAACATCTCAATATAACTCTGAAATCTCTTGAGGGATAGATTGAAATGTCACTTTTTGATAATCTTCTTGAATATTCCGGGCGTGATATTCTGCCGATGCATATGCCCGGCCACAAAAGGCAAAGTTTTGACGGTGTTCTGCCTTACAAAATCGATATAACCGAAATTGATGGGTTCGATAATCTGCACAACAGGCAGGGTATTCTCAAAGACCTTGCTGACAGATGCGCCGCTTTGCGAAACGCCGGTTGTGCTTTTCCTCTTGTCGGAGGTTCAACGCTCGGTATTCTCGCGACGGTTTACGCATTGACAAAACCGGGCGACACTGTTGTAATCGCAAGAGGATGCCACAAGGCTGTTTATCACGCCTGTGAAATTCGCGATCTTAATGTAAAATATATTTTTCCGGCAACAGATAAAGACGGTTTTTTTCTGAGCATAACGCCGGAAAGCGTTGAAAAAGCCTTGATTGACAATCCCGACGCATCGCTTGTTATTGTTACATCCCCTACATACGAAGGTGTAATAAGCGACATTAAAGGTATAAGCGATGTTGTTCACCGCCGCGGAGTAAAGCTGTTTGTTGACTCAGCGCACGGGGCTCACCTTGGTTTTTGCGACGGTTTTGCGCCGGACAGTTTATCACAGGGAGCGGACGCGGCAGTTGAATCGCTGCACAAAACTCTGCCCGCTCTTACACAGACGGCAGTCCTTTTCATCAAAAATATAAATATATTCGACAAAATTGAAAACGCACTTGATATTTTTGAGACATCATCCCCTTCTTATGTTCTGCTCGCCTCAATTGACAGATGCGTAAGTTTGCTCGAAGATAAAAGCAACGAAATTTTTTCAAGCTATAAAACCTCTCTGAACAATTTTTACAAAAGTGTTTCCGGCCTGAAGAATCTTGAAATATACGCACATCGCGCTAAGCTAAGCTGTTTTGATTATGACAGGAGCAAAATCGTAATTTCCGGCATTAACGCCGGAACTACCGGAAATGAGATTGCCGAAAAACTGAGAAAAAATTTCGGAACAGAGGTTGAGGCAGCATACGGTAATTATGTTATTTGCGTAACATCCGTTTGCGATAACGACAAATCACTTCAAAGGCTCGCAAACGCCTTAATTGAGATTGACGGCAGCCTTAATAAAGATGAAAAATTTGCAACCCAAACAATATATTACCCTGTGCCCGTAATAAAAATGAGTTTGTTTCAGGCGGCACGCGGAAGCGGAGAATATATACCGTTGAAGGATTCCGTCGGAAGAATATCAACGCAATATATTTACGCCTACCCTCCGGGAATACCGATAATCGCGCCGGGAGAACTGTTCACTAAGGAGATAATTGACTGTATTAATTCACTTGAAAAATCGGGCACAAAATGTTCATCGGCCGGTTGCGACAATATTTCAAAAGTTAAAGTCCTCATTTAATTGACATAATAAATTTGCCGTGATATAATAAAAAATGTAATCAAGTGAGAAAACTCACAATTCTATTATCAAGGAGTTCGTTATGAAAAAAACAAACAGAATAAAGACCATTGAAACTCGCGACCTTTCAAAAAGCGCCGTTAAAGGCGGATGCGGCGAGTGCCAGACTTCCTGCCAATCGGCTTGCAAAACCTCCTGCGGCGTAGCAAACCAGAAATGCGAGAACAAGAACTGAGTAATAAAGATTTTGCCCGTCTGCCGTGGGAACACTCGGCCGACGGGCTTTTCTCTCGGAGAACAATATGATTCATCAATATAAATTAAACGGATATAATATAGTTATTGACACCGCATCGGGCTCTGTTCACAGCGTTGACAATGTGGCTTATGACGCCATTTCAATGTTTGAGCTCAAAACGCGTGAGGAAATTACCGAAGCCCTTCTTGAAAAATACTCAGGCGAGCCGGATATAACAAAGCAGGAGATAAACGATCTGCTTGACGATATTCAATCTTTGAAAGATGAAAAAAAGCTTTTTACCAAAGATTTATATGAGGGGCAGGCTTTCAACTTAAAAATGCGCAATCCCGTTGTGAAGGCACTCTGCCTGCATATTTCGCACGCCTGCAACCTAAACTGCGAATACTGTTTTGCGGCTCAGGGTAAATATCACGGTCAAAGCGCGCTTATGAGTTTTGAAGTAGGCAAAAGGGCGCTTGACTTTCTGATTGAAAACTCGGGCACAAGAACAAACCTTGAGGTTGACTTTTTCGGCGGCGAGCCTCTGCTGAATTTTAAGGTAATAAAACAGCTTGTTGAATACGCGAGAAGCGTTGAAAAAGATCACGGCAAGAATTTCCGTTTCACATTAACAACAAACGGTGTTCTGATTGACGATGATGTTATAGATTTTTGCAACAGAGAATGTCACAATGTTGTGCTTTCACTTGACGGTAGAAAAGAAATCCACGACGCAAAAAGACCGACTCCCACCGGCGGAGGTTCCTATGATCTGATTGTGCCTAAATTCAAAAAACTTGTTGAGGCTCGCGGCGGAAAAGACTATTATATGAGAGGAACATTCACCCACGCCAACACGGATTTTACAAATGATATTTTTCATATGGCGGATATGGGTTTTTCGGAACTGTCAATGGAGCCTGTTGTGTGCAAGCCGGATGAGCCGTACGCTCTGACCCGTGATGACCTGCCCGTACTGCTTGAACAGTATGAAATTCTCGCGAAAGAGATGATAAAGCGAAGAAAAGCCGGCAACGGTTTTACATTCTACCATTATATGATTGACTTAAAGTCGGGACCGTGTATCTACAAAAGGATTTCCGGCTGCGGTTCGGGCACGGAATATATGGCGGTAACTCCTGCAGGCGACCTGTACCCCTGCCACCAGTTTGTTGGCGACAAAAAATATCTTATGGGAAATGTCTTTGACGGAATAACCAATGATGAAATCCGTTCCAGGTTCGCTTCGTGTAATGTTTATTCACGCGAGGAATGCAAAAACTGCTGGGCAAGGCTTTATTGTTCGGGGGGCTGCGCGGCAAATTCATACCACGCGACAGGCAGTATAAACGGAGTTTATGAATACGGTTGCGAGCTTTTCAAAAAGCGTATGGAATGCGCAATTATGATGGAAGTTGCGAAAGAAGATGAATGATATAAAAATAACAGTTCTTGTTGAGAACACTTCAAACAGTAACCTCAAACCTGTTCACGGACTGTCGTTTTATATTGAAACTCCAAAACATAAACTTCTTTTTGATTTAGGACCGAACGGCACAATATTTGATAACGCAAAAAAGAAAAATATCGATTTGCGAGCTGTTGACACCGTTATTATTTCACATGGGCATTATGACCATGGAGGAGCGCTCAAGGCTTTTCTTAAACTTAACTCCGATGCGAAAGTTTACATTCAAAAAACAGCTTTTGAGCCTCATTTTTCAAAAGCAGGATTATTAAAAATAAACATTGGTCTTGACAAAAGTCTTATGAACAACCCGAGTGTTATTTTAATTGAGGGCGATTATATAATCGACGGCGAGCTTTCACTGTTTGTTTCAAAGGCTTGCGGCACTTTTTACTCGGACGCCAACAAGGCGCTGCTGACAGGTAAAAAGCCCGATGATTTCAGGCACGAGCAAAACCTGCTCATAAAAGGGAAAAAGGATATTCTGATTACGGGATGCGGCCATTCGGGCGTTGTGAATATTCTTAAATGTGTTCCCGGCTCAGTGCCGCCATACTGTATAGGCGGATTTCATATTTACAACCCCGTAAACAGAAAAACCGTTCCCGACAGTCAGTTAAAAGCACTTTCGGATTTACTTTGCGATTTTGGCAATGTTGAGTTTTACACCTGCCACTGCACGGGAACAAAAGCCTTTAAATATTTAAGCGCAAAGCACAATAACATTCATTATATTTCCTGCGGAGACGAGATTGAGATTTAAAAATAAAAAAGGAGAAAACAGTATGGATAAAACCGCCCTTTTCAGTCTTTCTTACGGGGTGTTTTTTCTGTCAACAAAAAACGGAGAAAAAATAAACGCCTGCATTACAAATACGGCAATTCAGGCGGCGTCTTCACCCGACAGAATAGCGATTTCATGTTTAAACTCAAACATTACCTGTATGATGATTAAGATGAGCAAGGTGTTTTCACTGAGTATTCTCGACAGCACCTGCACTTATGAACTAATTGAAAGGTTCGGTATGCACTCCGCAAGAGATACCGATAAATTTGCGGGATTAAATCTGCCCACTGACAAAAACGGCGCGCCTTATCTAACGGAACAGGCTTGCGCGGTGCTTACCTGCCGTGTTGTTGACAGCATCGATTTAGGCAGCCACACATTATTTATAGCCGAGATTGACGATGCCTTTAAGGTAAGCAAAAATCCTCCGCTGACTTATGCCGATTACCACGCGAAGATAAAGCCTAAACCCTCCGCTCCGGAATCCGGCAAAAAAATTGTCGGATGGAAATGCAAAATATGCGGTTACCGTTATGAAGGTGAAAAACTGCCGGAGGATTTTATCTGCCCGCTTTGCGGACACCCGGCAAGTGATTTTGAACCCGTTTACGATGTATAGTACAATTTTGGGAGGCAATAAATATGTTTTCTAACCTTTTCAGTCAGTTTTTGTTTAAATTTTTAACAGGCTTTTTTTCAATTGTTTTCGGTTTTATGGCTGTTCCGTTTGTTATAAACAAAGAACCGCCGAAAGCGCCGGAAGACTTCACTCCTGTTCTCAGATTTGCCGTAACGAGCGATGTTCATCTTGACGGTGACCCTCAGCAGCCCGCCGCTCTGAGACTTGCGCAACTTTTTGAAGACAGCTATGCTTACGCAAACGGAGAAAAATACAAAAACCTTGACGCCGTTGTGGTTGTCGGTGATTTTGCGACAAGCGGCTCGGATGAGGAATATGCGTTATTTAATGAAATAGTTGATAAGAATATACAAGACGGCACTGAGATTATTGCCGTTTTGGGCAATCACGAATTTATAACTTACCGTGACTATGACGCTTCAATCGCTTATGAACATTATAAACAGTTAATAAATGAGGATGTTGACCGGCACCTTGTTATAAACGGCTACCACTTTATTGCCTGTTCATACAGCGAGGACGGTAAAACTTTTGACAGCAAAAAAGACTGGCTTAACAAAGAGCTGAGTTCCGCGACAAAAGAAAACAAAGAGAAACCTGTTTTTGTTTTTCAGCACCCCGCCCCGTTTGCAACAGTTTACGGAAGTGTGAACTGGGGTGATTTCACCGTGAGAACGGTATTTGAAAAATACCCGCAGATTATAGACTTCTCCGGACATTCACACTACGCAAACAGCGACCCGAGAACAATATGGCAGGGAGCGTTTACAGCTGTGGGAACGGGATCACTCTCGGCACTTATGAGCAACTTAAACTATATTGAGGGCGATGAGGATGCTCCCGGTGAATCCGGCGCTTTCTGGATTGTTGAAGCGGACGCGCAGGGAAATGTACGACTTAAACTCTATGATATAGTAAGTCATCAATTTTTTGAGAAAAACGACTATTATCTGACTGATGTTACAAAGAAATCGTCACATCTTTACACATGGAACAATCTTAAATCACTTGACACGGCTCCTGTGTTCCCTGACGGCGCTGAAATTACCGCTGAAAAGAATAACGACGGCAACACTGTGCTTGTTTTTCCGAACGCAGACGGTTACTGGGGAACAGAAGATTATAAAATAACCGTAAAATCGGGAAACAAGGAGGTATTTGCCTCAACTGTTGTTTCAAACTATGTTAGGGCGGATTTAACGCAGATGCGCGTTGATATAGGCAGACTTGACACGGGTAAATACAGCGTTTCAATAACGCCTTACAGCCCTTATGCGAAAGGCGGAAAAACGCTCAAAGGAAATATAGAGATATTATGATAAACATTGGTTTTTATGCTTGTGCAGTCATGTTCATACCTGATTTTATATTCGGAGTACTGTTTGCCGTTCTGAAAGAAAAATCAGCTAAACTTGTTTCCGGCTTCAATTCAATGCCTAAAGAAAAACAGGAAAAATATGACAAGGCGTATATTGCCCGTGATATGAGAAATCAATGCTTTGTCCGGTCCGCGATAATGCTTGCCGGTGCCTTGCTTTCTTTGTTCATTTCTAAGTATATGGCAATACCCGCATTTGTTATTTGGCTGATTCTGTTTTTGAAACAGGTTCATTTTGACAGCGACAAAGCATTTGAAAAGTATCTGAATAACAATAATTAAACCTTTTTGCATAAAAAAAGCACTGCCGCGGCAGTGCTTTTTATTAATGGCTTTAGCCAGTTGAGTGCGGGACGCACGAAACAGACAACCACCCG
>R25__coassemble_46_pt1 | contig 80428 bp, 72 predicted proteins | sample R25__metabat2_low_PE_027 | metagenome-assembled genome bin R25 | reverse complement strand
GTCAACATCTATTTTTTCCTTTTTTTACCCTTCTCTCAACCCTTCCGGGCGTTCCGCAGCCGGAAAGGATATGATTAAGTCGCTTTTACGCCAAATGCAAAGCAAATATATAAAATGTATTATATATACTATTAATTTTAATAAAAAGAACAATTATATGTGAAAGGAAAATCCCCTGCGCGAATTCTCACGCAGGGGAACTGATTCAATTTACAAATTTCTCAAGCTTATTTGAAAAGATTGAATATTGAGAGCTTTGAGAAAATTGCTGTGAAGGCATTAAGGATTGACGCGAATATTGAGTGGATAAAATCATTTGTTTTCTGCTTGGCAACATCTTTGACCGCTGTTGCGATTGTCGCAGCGTTAATCTCGTTTGCTACGGGATAAACATAATCGGCATTGAGAGCAATTTCGGTTGATTCGCCGTTTGCGGTTACAGTGTAAACCGGAGTATCGGCAAACTCGGTGGTTTCAACGGAAACGACCGTACCGTCATTAATTGCTACATCAGAGAATGAATAATCCACAACCACGCCGTCAACAAGTCTGTCAATAATGCAGGAAACCGTAACAGGCTTTGTTGAAACAAAGCCAACAGAATCATCTGTTGTGATGAAGGCTATTTTTACATAGCCGCCGCTGTAGTTGTTATAAACAACACCGGTATAGCCGTTTTCAGCGTAGGACTGTTCGTTCTCATTGTTATAAACAGCAATTCTGCCGACGCTCATTGTTGCGGGAGTGTATGCCACAGCGATTGATTTTATCTCACTGTATGACGCGGGATTCGCGTTAAACAGGATTTCTCTCATCATGCTGAGGATAAGACCTTCCGCTATAATGTCGGAAGTAACATTGCGGTTAATCTGGTTTTTAACAGTGCCGATTATTCCGCCGGACTGAGCGACTTTGAGGTCATAAAGAGCCTTTGCGCCAACCTCTCTGAGTGAAAGAACAGCGCTTACGGCAAACTGATATTTCTCAGCGCCCTGTGCCGCTTTTGCCCATTCAACAACAGAGGTTTCAGCGTAAAATGTTGTGTAGAGTTCATCCATAAGGGCATACTGATCGCTTGTGTTCCAGAGTGTGTCAGCAACACTTGTGCCGGTGTTATAGACCTTAAGTGCAACCGCTGTGTAAGCGTTTGTGTTAAGGGCGATTTCCGCTGCTGTTTCAAAGAGCCTTGAAGCAGCAAAGCCCGCGGCATCAAGAATTTCGCCTTTAATAAGTTTTTCTACGCTCTCGTCAATATCTTCGATAAGGTTTGCCGCCGCGGTAACAACTACGCTGTAAGGGCAGTTGTCAACGATGTACTGAAGCATTTCTTTGTAGTACTCGTTCGCAGCCTGAACAGAGAGAATCTGTGCGTAAGCAAGGATAACCTGATCTCTTGACTTCTCGTAAAGTTTGCCGACTTTAATGGCCCATTCAATGTACTTAAACGCGGTGGACCACTCTGTTGAGGTAAGAACATCTGAAATCTTGACATAGCTGTTGACCTTCTGGATAAGGTCGTTTAAGCTTGTCGCGGTTTCAAGAACTTTGATAATGGGTTCGATTTTCGACTCGCCGATGTTGGCGTCAATCTTCTCGATGAGAGAGCAGAGAATAGCTTCGGCATTGTCAACCGAAACACTCTTGTCAAAGCCGTTTTTCCACGCATCGTCATAAAGAGCGAAAACCGTGTAGGTAAGCATGGTCTTTGACAGCGTCTCATCATTTTCGGCAACATATTTCCAGTGAGCGGATTCTTCGTTGTCGAAAAGTTTGGCGAGAAGAAGGTCGCAATCTGCATCCCACGCGCTGACTCTTGTTTCGGCATCAACTGCCTCTTCATCTGCAAAAGCAGCGAAGGGCACAGCCGAGCAAAGCATCAGCAGGGCAAGCGCCAGTGCCATAAGTTTTTTTGCCATTGGCATTACCTTCTTTCTGATAAATTTCGGAATTTCAACCCGTGCCTTCACGAATCAAATATATCCTTATATATAATATAATATTTTAATAATATTTTCAATAGTTTTTTATTCTTTTTCAGCTCGACATATTATACAAAAAATCGCAATATTCTTTGTCTGATTTGCTAAACGCAATAGTAATTCAGATCCCAGCAGGGAATATACTTGTGACGCCTAAGACGGATTTTATAATTTGTGTTCAATCTGTTAATCAAAACCGGAATTGCGAAAAAATCCTCACTTCTGTGGTATGCGGAAATGTTAAGTTTGGGTTTAAGATTTTTCAATGTTTCGGCGGCTCCGAGAAGCATTTGTTTTTCGCTGCCTTCAATATCCGCTTTCAAATAAGTTACATTCCTGTTTTTACAGAGCGTGTCAACGGTCAGTGATTTTATCTCCGCTCCTTTTGTTGAAACCGACGATTGTCTGCCTGCAAAATTATTGAAATTGACAGTGCCGTCAAAATCCGAAATGCAGGCGTTTACGCAGGTGCAGTTATAGAGTTTTTCGCAGTGTTTCTCAAGCTTTTCAAATGATTTTTTATCCGGTTCAACCGCTGTAACAGATGAATAATTGCCGCCGGAAAAACGCAAAAACTCATCAACCGTATCGCCCCTGTAGGCGCCCAAATCCAGATAATCCTCATTTTCTCCGAACTTGAAAAAAGTGTTGAAAACGCTTGATTTATCCGAAATTGTGTCCAGCAGAACATCCAGTTCGCCGCCAAACATAAATTGAAGCGAAAGGTTGAATATTCTTTTTGATTCTTCATCATACAGAAGGTTGTATGCCTCTTTAATCGCGGAAGCGTTTTCAGTGATAAATCCCCTGTTTACGATTGTATTGCCGTAAACCGGAACACAGGGTACGAGCAGTTTGCGGCGAGTGGAAATACGGACAATGTTTTGTATGACGCTGTCAAGCTGTGTCGCGAAAGCGACAACAACGGTAAAATCATCATAACGGGCTTCTATGTCGGATAATTTCTCGACTTTGAAGCCTCTGAAACTTTGCCCCCTGACAAAACCGTCGCTGGCGAAAACTCCCGAACATTTAATGCCGAGAGCCTCAAATTCATCAAGAATCATATCCGCGCCGTTGCCCATACCGTAGAGCACCACCGGTTTATCGGTATTAAGCAGTTTTTCCCACACGGACTCCTCATTCAGAAGCTCTTTAATCATAATCCGATATTTGAACCTCGCCTTTTTTTGCGGGACTTCTTAGCATTTTTAACACTCCTGATTAAAAGTTGTTGATTTTGATTGATAATATAGCACAAGATACTGTATTTATCAATGAGATAATGTGAAGAAATGTTCGATTGGTGAAAAATATTACACAAAAATTACATATTTGTTATAAAATGATTTTAAACTTGACAATAATAAAATTTTAGGTAATAATATATTTTATAATATTGACAGATTGTGTCCGCATTCAATATATTTCTTTCTTTTACATTTTTAATTTTGCGGATTTGTTAAAGTTCATAAAGAAAGGATATGATTATCGATGGCTAACGACGGTCAGGCCAGTTTCAACTTCCGTCAGGTTATGAGAGGCTATGACAAGGAAGAAGTAGAAACTTATATAAAAGATCTCAACAACTCCAAAAATGTCAGCCTGAAGATGTATGAGCAAAAGGTTGACGAACTTAAAGAAAAGCTTGTTTTAAGCAACCGTGAGCGTGACGCTCTGCGTGAAAAATACGCCTCAGCAAAAGCAGAGGTTGACCCTATCAGGCAGGAATTAAACGAAGCCAAGGCGGAACTTGCCGAAACGAAGCTCGCTCTTGAAAAAGCACAATCTTCCCCCGGCGTTATGGGCGCCGCGACATACACCAATTTCAGCGCAACGGATGACGCCACATTCAAATCAAGAATAAATGAGCTTACCGCAACGGTTTCTCAGCTTTCCGCAGACCTTCAGATTAAAGAGGAAAAGCTTGAAGAAATCACAAAAGCCGTTGACCTCAAAGACGCAAGAATACGCGACCTTGAAAAACAGATTGAAGACCTCACCGAGAAGACCAATTTGTATGATGATCTTTACGCGCGTAACGCCGCGCTTCTCAGAGAACATGAGGCTCTTGTTGACCGCTTCAATTCGCTCAGCGCAAGCTACCAGCTCACGCTTGACAAAAGAAGCACCATGGAAAAGCAATACCAGGAAGCGATTGACAAGTACAATCTTTTAAGCGCCGAATATGAGAGCGCACTCAAAGATAACACGCTCCTTGACAAAAGCTATAAAGAAACTTTGCAAAAATACAACGACCTGTGTGAGGAACATAACGACTTTCAGAAGGCAACCGAGCAGCTTCGCAGAGACGCTGAGCATTACGCGGAAATTGACGCGGAAATCAACAGGCTCAGAGCGGACGCTCAGGAATATGAATCATCATATTCAAAGCTTCAGCAGGAAAAGGATGAGCTTGCAAGCGAACTTGAGACAAAAACCAATATGGTTACAACTCTCGCGAATGAAACAGAGTTCCACAAGCAGTACGCTTCCGAGCTTGAAGAGAGAGTCAAATCTCTTGAAGATATGGTCAATGAAAATGTTACATCCGGCGCGGCGGCACAGTCTGACGAGTTCCTTGAAAAATTCAGTGCGCTTGAAGCTCAGATGGATGAAAAGAGTGCCGTTATCAACGAACTGCGTGAAGCCAAAAACGCTCTTGAGGCTGAATATATTGAGAAAATCAATCAGATGGAAAAAGACTTTGCCGTTACAAAGAGCGACCTTGAGGAGCAGCTTAAACAGCGCGATTTGCGCATAAGTGAAATCGACGCTCTGATTGATATGTTTGTTGAGCAGATAAACGAGCTTAACGCAAAAAGAGACAGCGCAGCGGCATCGGTTGCGCGAGAAACCGACAATGAACCTGAAACCGAAGCGGAATCTGATAATGACGCCGATGACGGCAGCGGCGAATAATTAAAACGCCGTTACGGTGTAATAATAACATAACGAGGAGTAAAAAATGGCAAAATTAAACGACATCGACAAAGCCGCCGACAGCAAGGGTTCGGCAATAAAAACAATCTGGCAGTTTGTAAAATTTATTTTTGTAAGCCTTATTGCAATGATCGTGCAGTTTACGCTGCTCAATTTACTTAACCATTTTCCGTCTGTTGTTGAGCTTTTCGGCACACCCTTTAAATGGTGGGTATTCGAATCGCCCGTAAATATGGCAGAAGGCGCTGTTGTTATAGGCGGCCTCGGTTATTTCATTTCAAACAACACCGCAAACATTATCGCTCAGATAGTTTCATTCTTTGTAAACAGAGATAAAACATTCAATTCGAGCGCAAACATCGCCATCACACTCCCTATATACATTGTTTTCACGATTGCGCTGATATGCTTTTCCGCATGGCTTAACCCCACTCTCGCTCATCTTTTTGTTGAAAAAGGCTGGATGAAAGGTGATGCCGCCGCAAACCTCGCAACAATGATTTGCTCTGCCGTACAGTTCTTTCTCTACTTTCCTGTTGACAAAATACTCTTCCGCAAGCCCAAAGAAGAAAAGGCCGCGAAATAATCACATTTTTATAAGCTTAAAGCCCGCCTGAAAACGGCGGGCTTTTTCAGTGTTTATCACATTTCCTTGTGAACAGGGCAAAAAATTTTGAGATTAGAGTTATTTGCGCAATTCCCATTCTTTTATCTCCATAGCCTGATTAAGCATAGCGACATAGCTGTTATGCCTTGACCGGGCTATTTTGCCGTTTTCAACCGCTTCAACTATTTTGCAGCCTTTGTCGTTAATATGGCGGCAGGTTGAGAATTTGCAAGAGCCGAGATACGGCAGAAACTCTTTAAAGCCGAAGGCGACATTCTCTTTGAGCATAATATCGTCACCTTCAAATTCAAGCGCTGAAAAACCGGGTGTATCGGCGACATAACCGCCTTCCACCTTATAAAGCTGACTCTCTCTTGTAGTGTGGCGGCCTCTGCCGAGTTTCGCGCTGATTTCACCCGTTGCAAGACAAAGCTCGGGCATAATCATATTGAGAATTGATGATTTGCCCACCCCTGTGTTGCCCGCAAAAGCGCTGATATGGCCGTTGAGCTCATTTTTTATTTCGTCCTTACCTTCGCCGGTTTTGCAGGAAACGGAAAAAGATGTTATTCCTGCTTTTCTGTAAATATCAACATACTCCTGCGCGTTGTCAAGGTCACTTTTTGAAAACACAACAACAGGCTCAATATCCCTGTTGCAGGCTATGGCGGTCAGTCTGTCAATAACAAGAAAGTTCGGAGCCGGGTCTTTTAACGATGAAACAATAATAAGCTTGTCGATATTGGCAACGGGCGGCCTTACAATGAGAGTTTTTCGTTGACCGATTTCGGTTATAACATTGCCTGTTGTTTCATCAAGAAGAACTTTCACTCTGTCGCCGGCAACCGGTTTCACGCCGTTTTTGCGAAACACTCCCCTTGCTCTGCATTCATAAACCCCCGACTCGGTTTCAACATAGAAAAAACCGTCTATACTTTTAATCAGGATTCCGTCATACTCATTCGGACTGTTCATCGCTCTTTCCCTCATAGAGATAAACCGTAAGCGTTACCTTTGTGCCTGTATCATACCTTGTGGGGAACAGACTGTCTGATGACGGAGCGGGAGACTGCGCGGAAACTTTGCCCTCGTTTACCGCCGAATCTGTTACGGTATAATTATAATCAATATTATAAAAGCCGGAGGCTTTAAGTGTTTCCTCAGCCGTTTCTTTGCTCATACCCCTTACAGAAGGCATAAGCGCCCTTGATGAGCCGCCTGATGTGCGATATTCACCGCCCTTAATTTCAGGAGGCGACTGTGTGAAGTCTATAACACAGGTATAATAAAGTGAGCCGTCAACCATTACTTTAAGGTAGTTGGATTCCCCTGAACCGGAAACATCAAAACTGCACACAGAGCCGTCAAGAAGGCGGGATTCATCATAAACAACAGACGAATTGAGCGTTGCGGTGACCGAACTTGTTGTTCCCCTTGAAGGCAGACTCAAAGATATTCTTGCGCTTTTTTCTTCCGGCTCAGTGGTCGGAGCGTTGCCGCTGCTGAGCACAAGAGCAATCTTTTTGCCGGATTCAACCTTTTCGCCGGCGTCAATGCTCTGATCTATGACAGTGCCGTATTTTTCGGTGCTGTCTTCATACCTTGTGCCGTTTTCATCAATTACAAGCCCGACACTCTCAAGCAATTGTTTCGCTGTTTCATAATCCCATCCGATGAGCTCAGGAACTTCGTTAAGTTTTGAATCGCTGGCGTAAAAAATAATAATGTTTGAGCCTTCTTCAACGCTGATGTTAGCCTGCGGATCGGTTGAAATAACCGTGCCGAAATCCACTTCAGCGCTTGTCTGCGGAGTTGCGGTAACGGTAAAGCCCCTGTTTTCAAGAATCTTTTTTGCTTCAACATAAGTGTTGCCGACCACATCGGGCACGGTGACCATCTCCACGGTGCTTGCGACGGAAATCAGAATCTGATTTTTGCGTTTGTCAATTTTTTGGTTTGGGCGCGGTTCCTGACTGATGACAATGCCGTCTTCATAGGTGCTGTTTTGCACATACTCAACCTGAATGTCAAACTGTGAATAGTCTGAATTACCGGCAATTTCGAGCGCGTAGTTTTTACCCATAAAGTTGGGAACTGTAAGTCTTGAACCGTTGAGTTTTGTCGTTCCGAAATAAAAAGCGGCAAGAACTATAAGCGCCATGGCAACAACGCCGATAACTATGCCTTTGATGACCGGCGCAGTGCTTCTTGCGCGGTAATCATACTGCGCGCCGCCGTCGTCATCCGCTTCTTCTTTTGTTACTGTCGCAACGGGAACGGTAACGGCGGAAACAGGCCGTGTAGGCGCTTTGTCAACAAAATAATCCTCACGAAATCTCACACCGGGGTTGCGTTTAAATTCCTCAATATCAAGCAGCATTTCCGCGGCGGACTGATAACGGTCATGAACATTTTTCTTCATCGCCCTCATAATAACCTGTTCAAGACCTATCGGTATATCCGGGTTAAGCTCTCTCGGCGGGGTAGGCTCTTTTGAAAGCTGCATAAGCGCAACGGAAACGGAGCTTTCAGATTCAAAAGGCACTCTGCCTGTCAGCATTTCATACAGCACAACGCCTACTGCGTAAATGTCTGTTTTGTCGTCGATTATATCTCCCCTTGCCTGTTCCGGACTGATGTAATGAACCGAGCCTATAGCGCTGCCCGTCATTGTTTTTTGTTCATTGCTGAAACGGGCAATTCCGAAATCGGTAACTTTGATATTGCCGTTTGAAAGCAAAAGGATGTTCTGCGGTTTTATATCCCTGTGAACAACGCCTTTATCGTGAGCGTGTTGAAGCGCCCTGAGAATTTGCATTGTAAAGTGTACCGCTTCGCGTATCTCAAGCCTGCCCTGCTGTTCAATATATTCTTTAAGCGTTATGCCTTCCACATACTCCATTACTATGTACTGCAGTTTTTCGCCGTAGCTTACATCGTAAACTCTTACTATGTTGGGGTGAGAAAGCACCGCTATGGCTTTTGATTCATTTTTAAAACGGCGTCTGAACTCCTCACTTGCAAGGTATTCTTCTTTAAGAACCTTTACGGCAACGGTTCTGTCATCAATATTATCATAGGCCTTGTAAACGACAGCCATACCGCCGACACCTATAATCTCGTGTATTTCATATCTGCCGTCTAATCTTTTGCCTGTGTAGTTCTCCATACAATTTCCCCTTTACCTTGAAATCAGAACAACCGTGATATTATCTCCCCCGCCGTTTTCAACGGCAGCGCTGACAAGCCTGTCGGCGCATTCACGGTAATCTGTGCCTGTGACCGTATTTGCGATTTGCGAATCTTCAACATAACCGGACAGACCGTCTGAACAAATAAGAATTATTTCTTCGCTGCCGAATTCCTCGCAGGTAAAATCCACCCTTACCCTTGCGTCAACTCCGACCGCGCGGGTGATAATATTGCGATCGGGGTGTGTTCTTGCCTGTTCCGGCGTTATATCGCCCATTTCAACAAGATGCTGTACCATTGAATGGTCTGTGGTTATCTGCTTTATTTTTCCTCCGGGTAACAGCTTGTACGCTCTGCTGTCGCCTACATGAGCAATATAAGCCTTATCATCAACAGTTATCACCGCTACTGCCGTTGTGCCCATTCCCGAAAGCTCGGGATTGGATGTTGAAACCTCATATATGCAGGTGTTCGCATTTTCGATTGATGTTATCAGCAGGCTTTTTATAAAACTTTCGGTCAGCATTTCGCGGCGAACAGAAGAAATTTTATCTGAAATCATACGCACTGCCATTGTGCTTGCCACGGCACCGCCCGCAGCTCCGCCCATTCCGTCACAGACAACAGCCCATGAAACACCGTCGGCAATTTCACCCACGGCGTAAGAATCCTGGTTTTGTTTTCTTACTGTGCCAACATCGGTTTTTGCTGTAATGTTCATTCAGTGTTTACCTTCCGTATGTCTTAATCTGAGCTGCCCGCAGGAAGCGTCTATATCTGAACCGAGCTTGCGTCGGACTGTTACGGTTATTCCTCTTTTTTCAAGTGTTTGCGTAAATTTCTTTATTCTCTCGGGAGAACTCGGGTGATAAGGGCTTTCGCTGACCTCATTGACGGGAATCAAATTAACATGGCAAAGCATACCTTTTAATCTGTTTGCCAGCGCAATGGCGCACTCGTCGGTGTCATTAACACCCGAAAGCATCGCGTATTCAAAAGAAATACGCCTTGATGTTTCCCGCGCGTATTCTTTGCACGCTTTAAGAAGCTCGTCTATGTGGTATTTGCCGTTGACGGGCATTATCCCGCTTCGCATATCATCAAAGGGAGCGTGAAGAGAAATTGACAGAGTAAGCCCGAGATGTTTTTGCATTAAATCATATATACGCGGAACTATTCCGCAGGTTGAAAGCGAAATGTTTCGCACAGAAATATTATGACCCTGCTCGCTTGTAATCAGCTCAAGAAAGCGCATAACATTTTCATAATTGTCAAGAGGTTCTCCCATTCCCATAAGAACAATGTGGGAAATGTTTATATTCAGATCTTTTTCAGCCTCATATATCTCTCCGGCTATTTCACCGGGAAGAAGGTTACGGCGAAACCCGCCGACGGTTGAAGCGCAGAACGAACACCCCATTTTGCAGCCCGCCTGTGTTGAAACGCAGACTGTATAGCCGTATTTATATTTCATAACAACGCTTTCTACAAACTCGCCGTCATAAAGCTCAAAAAGGTATTTGACTGTTGAATCCGCCGCCGAAACCTGCTTGCGGCTGATCTTGCAACCCCTCAGCGGGTATTTTTCTTCAAGCGGTTTGACAAGACTCTTGGGTATATTGGTCATTTCGGAATAAGACGACGCGCGATTTTTATGAAGCCATAAAAACATCTGCTTTGCCCTGTATGAAGGCTGACCGAGATCTTTTAAGAGTGTTTCGATTTCGGGGATGAGCATTGATTTTATATCATCCGTCATTATTGCACCCCCGTTTTTCAAACGCGGCAATAAAGAAACCGTCTGTGCCGCTTATATGAGGCATAAGAGTAAGAAAATCGCCCTGCCTGTACCCGTCAACGCCCGGTAAAACCGGAACGCTGACATAATCGCGGCATTCATTCAGAAATCTTCGGCAAACATCTTCATTTTCAGCGGGATTTAATGTGCAGGTTGAGTAAACGAGCCTGCCGTTTTCTTTTAAATAGCGTCTGGCATTGCACAGAATATTAAACTGCAGTTCGGGCAGGGTTTTAATATCATCCTCGGTTTTAAAGCGGATTTCCGGCTTTCTGCCGATAATTCCGAGCCCGGAGCAAGGAACATCACAGAGGACTTTATCCGCTGTGCCGTAATTCTCATTAAATACGGAAGCGTCAGACAAAAAAGGCTTGACATTGGGCAGGCAAAGCCTTTTCGCGCCGTTTCTTATAAGCTCAACCCTTGACTGATAAATATCAAAAGCGTTGACGATGCCTTTGCCGTTCATTTTTTGAGCGGCGGTGAACGCTTTGCCGCCCGGGGCGGAACAAAGGTCAAACACAGTTTCACCGGGTTGAGGATTCAACGCTTTGACACAAAGCTGTGAGGAAAAATCCTGAACATGAAACAGCCCTTCTTTATAAGCGACAAACTTTTCAACGGAGCCTTGTTTTTCAAGAACAAGCGAATTTTCGACAACATCCGATTTCACAGCCGTTACGCCTTCACTTTCAAGCACACACAAAAGTCCGTCATCCGTAGTGTTCAGCGTGTTTACGCGAATAACTGTTTTGGCCGGCTCAAGCGCTTTTTCGGCAAGCTCAACAGCGTTTTCAAAACCGTAGGATTCAATCCACAGGTTTAGAATCCACTCGGGAACGGAATACATAACAGAAAGTTTTTTCAGAGAATTATCATCGCCGTCCGGCAAAACAAAACCGTTTTGCGCTACCTTTCGCAAAACCGCGTTTACCAGCGCCGCGGCAAAAGCCGATTTGTTATCTTTCGCGAGTTTCACACTCTCGTTGACCGCCGCGCTTTCGGGAACCTTATCCATAAACAGAAGCTGATACGCGCCCATACGCATAATGGCAAGAAGCTCAGGCTTGAGCTTTTTTATGGGTTGTGCAAGATAGAGCGACAGATTGTAATCAACAGATATGCGGCGTTCGGTTGTTCCGTAAACAAGAGCACTGACAAAGGCGCTGTCTCTTGAATCCAGCTCTGTGTTTTCAGTAAGCACACTGTCAACAGCAAGGTTGGAATAAGCACCGTCTTTCTGAATTTTAAGCAATATTTCAAACGCCGTCTGTCTCGCCGATTTCATAATAATCTCCGTTAAATATTTATCTTCTGTTGTTAAAACGAAGGAAAAGTCTGAGAAGGTTTGCGAGTGATACCACAAGCGAAGCCACATAGGTCATCGCGGCGGCTGACAAAACCTTTTTCGCCGATTGAGTTTCGTCCTCATACAAAAGCCCCTGCTCCTCAATTGCCTTGATTGCCCTGCTGCTTGCGTTGAACTCAACAGGGAGCGTTACAAACTGAAAAATCGCAATAAGAGAATACAGCATAAGTCCGATTGATACCAGCGGATGAAAGCCCATAACATAGCCTGCCAGCGCAAGCGGAATGCCAACCCATGAACCTATGTTTGCAACGGGAACAAGCGCCGAACGCACTTTTATGGGGTAATAATCGGTTGCGTGCTGAATCGCGTGGCCGACCTCGTGACACGCCACACCGACTGCCGCTATTGATGTGCCTGAAAAGTTTGACTGCGAAAGGCTGAGCACTTTTGTTTTCGGATTGTAATTGTCTGTAAGTTTGCCCGCTATCGGGCGGATGGTTACATCATTTATGCCGTAATACGCAAGCACCTGCTGAGCCGCCTGCGCTCCGGTAATTCCGCGCACATTGCGAACCTGACTGAATTTACTGTATGTTGATTTGACTTTAATCTGCGCAATCATCGCCAGGAGCATTGCCGGAATAACAAGAATAAGATAATAAATATCCATATACATAAATCTCATAATGAACCTCCTTGAATGATAACTCCCTTTTCTACGGGATTCCCTCTCAGATAGTCCGAGGCGCTCATTGCCTTTTTGCCCTCAGCCTGAAGGGTAAAAATCTCTACCGCTCCGGTTTTGCAGGCAATTATGAGTTTGCCGTCGGAGTCAACAATCTGGCCGGGTTTACCGTTTATTTGAGGGCATTTGACGCTTTTTAAGAGTTTTATTTTTTTACCGTTTATGAATGTTAATGCGCATGGCCAGGAATAAAGCCCTCTTATTTTGTTGTGCACTGCCGTACAGTCTGTATTCCAGTCAATCGCGCTTATTTCTTTTGAAAGGAGCGGCGCGTAGGTTGAGGCAAGGTCGTCCTGCTTAACGGGATTCAATGTGCCTGCCTCAAGTTCTTCAAGCGTTTTTTCAAGAACATCGGGAGCAAGCAGAGACAGCCTGTTCCATAGTTCTTCCGAAGTTTCATTTTCTCCGATTTTCACTTTTGAGGTGAGCAGAATATCGCCTGTGTCGAGCCCCGCGTTCATTTGCATCGAAGTAACCCCGGTTTCTTCAAGCCCGTTTATTACAGCCCATTGAATGGGAGCGGCTCCTCTGAGCTCAGGCAGGAGTGACGCGTGGATATTTATGCAGCCGTACCGCGGCAGCTCAAGAACTCTTTGCGGAAGAATTTTGCCGTAGGCGACCACAACAATCAAATCCGGGCTCAGGCGCTCAAGTATTTCAAAGCTCTCATCCGTTTTCAATGTTGCGGGCTGGCAAACGGGAATGCCGAGTTCAACCGCTTTCTGCTTTACCGGAGGGGCTGTCATAACCATTTTTCTGCCCTGCGGTTTATCGGGTTGACAGAACACGGCGCAAACATCATTGCCTTTGTCATATAACCTTTGCAGACAGGGTACGGCAAAATCCGGCGTGCCCATAAATACAATTCTCATAAGCGCTCCTTATTTTTGTTCAAGCATTTCTTTCGGAGCCAGTCTCTGTGTGAAAACAATGCCGTCAAGGTGATCCGTTTCGTGACAGAAGCAACGAGCTTTAAGTCCGTCCGCCTTATAAACATGCCACTTGCCGTTTCTGTCTTGCGCTTTGAGTTTTACCGTTTCGGGGCGCAGGGTAATTCCGCTTTCGCCCGGCAGAGAAAGGCAGCCTTCTTCTTCAAGCTGCTGACCCGAGCGCTCGGTTATTTCGGGATTGATAAGTTCAATATAACCGTCGCCGCAGTCTATAACAACTATTCTTCTGAGAACTCCCACTTGCACGGCGGCAAGACCGACACCGTTTGCGGAATACATTGTTTGTTTCATATCATCAAGGAGGGTATGAAGCCTGTCATCAAATTTCTCAACAGGGCGGGATTTTTTATTTAAAATTGGATCTCCGACCTTGACTATGTTTCTTAAAGCCATAAATTCACCTTTATTTATATTATTGACTCCGGGTTCATATCCGCTGTTACGGTAACAGAAGAAAATTCGGATTTAGCTCCGAAATCAATAAGGATTTTCGAAATCATTTCACGCATATTGCGGTTGTTGTGACATTTAATAATTAATCTGTATCTGTACTTATTGCTTATTTTTGAAACCCTCGCGGGTCGCGGACCGAGACAGATGATTTTTTCATTTCTGTACTCACCGCCGGTATAATCCATAACCATATTAAGCGCCTGTCGCGAAGCGGCTTTAACTTTGATTTCATTTTCACCGGTAAAAGTCAAAACGCAGATGTCGCAGTATGGCGGATAAATAAGTGATTTGCGGATTTTTATTTCGGTATTGAAAAACTCTTCATAATCCTGTTTGGCCGCGAGGCGGATTATGCTGTTTTGCGGTGTAATGGTTTGTATAACCGCTCTGCCTTTGTTTTCACCTCTTCCGGAACGGCCGACAACCTGAGTGAGCAGAGAGAAGGTTTTTTCAAGGCTGCGAAAATCATCATTGTACAGCTGCTGATCAACAGATATAACGCCCACCAGCGTTACCGTGCTGAAATCAAGACCTTTGGCAACCATCTGCGTGCCGACCAAAATATCATATTCTCTGTCGGCAAAACGGCGCAGCATACGCTCATGGGAATCCTTGCCTGTTGTTGTGTCGGTATCCATACGGAGAACTCTTGCCTCGGGTATAAGCCGTGAGAGCTCATCTTCAATTTTTTGTGTGCCGTAGCCTGAATAGCGAACACTTTTTTCTCCGCATTCGGGGCAGTCCGTTCTGAAATCTTCGGAATAGCCGCAATAATGGCACATAAGCCTGTTGTTGGCATGGTGATATGTCATTGAAATTGAGCAGTACGGGCAGGTAATGACATGACCGCAGGAGTTACAGGCGACGAATGTGTTAAACCCCCTCCTGTTTATAAGCAGAATTGACTGCATGGAGTTTTTAAGGTTTTTCTTTAATTCGTCAAGAAGCTTGAGACTTACAGTTGTTGAGCCCTCTGCCATCTGCTCACGGAGCATATCCACGGTAATAACCTCCGGCAAAACAGCGTTGCCGAAACGGGTGTTGATTGTTTGAAGCGAATATCTGCCGCTTTTGGCGTTTGCGTAGCTTTCAACGCTCGGTGTGGCTGACGCGAGAAGCAAAAGACAGTTGTTTTTTGAGACTCTGAATTTTGCAACTTCCTTCGCGGAATACCTTGGGCTCTGCTCTGATTTGTATGTGTGCTCCTGCTCTTCGTCAATGATAATAAGACCTATATTTTCAACCGGAACAAAAACCGCGCTTCTTGTTCCGACTATTATTGTTGCCTCTCCTCTTTTGGCGCGCTTCCACTCATCGAGTTTTTCGCCCGCGGAAAGCGCGCTGTGAAACACAGCGACTTTTTTGCCGTAACGCCCGCTGAAACGCGACACCGTCTGCGGTGTAAGCGCGATTTCGGGCACCATAACAATAACGGATTTGCCGTTTTCAACAGCTTTATCGATAGCTTTGAGATAAACCAGGGTTTTACCGCTGCCGGTAACACCGTACAGAAGGCAGACCTCCGGCTTACCGGTACTCATCAGCCGCTCAATATTATTGAAAGCTTTTTGCTGAATGTCAGACAAAGCGATCTCTTCTTTGGCAGACACACTGCTGTATGTGTGTTTCGGGGTGCGCAGAACCTCAAACTCAACCGTGTGGGCAACCCCGTTTTTGAGCAGTGCCGACGGTACGGCCGGTGTGACACCCGTATAGTAACATATCTCTTTTATTGTGGCGCATCCGACATCGGTCAAAAAATCAATAACGGTTTTTTGTTTTGCCGTAATTTTTATATCATCGGGTATTTCTTCATTCAAGGACAGCATTTTTACGGAAGCGTCCCCTGTGTTGCGTACGGCATCCATATTGCAGAAAAGCACGCCTTTTTTGACAAGATCATCGGGAGTTTTGCAATCCGACGCGAGACCGAGAGCTTTAAGCACGGCATCGCGCTTGACATAACCTGATTTTGAGGCAACATAGTTATAGACCTCAGCCTCGGTTGGGTTGAGATTTTGCACAGCTTCTTTATTGCCCGCATCGGTGTATGAAACAACCATACGGTGGTTTATTCCCGTAGGCAAAATTGCTTTTGCCGCTTCATACAATGTGCAAAATGTGCGATCCTTGAGCCAGAAAACCAATTCAATCATTTCGGAATTAAGCAGAGGTTTATCGTCAAGCACGGCATTTATTTTTTTCAGCCCTTTGCGATATTCGCCGTCAAAAACACTGAGAATAACACCGAGCCTTCTTTTGCCGCCCTTGCCGAAAGGAACGGTTACACGGACCCCCGGAACGGCTTTTTCCGCAAGCTCATCGGTGATTATATAATCAAACGCTTTATCAAAGCCGAACGCGGCGTTTTCAACCGCAACACCCGCAAGCTTCATCCGGTTCACCGTTTGTTCCTTTCAAAATAGTTCAGATATTTCTGATTTCCTCAGGCTCAACAATAACATAATCGCCGTTGATTATTTCCTCAATAGCTATACTTACGGGTTTTTCTGTAAGAAGAACTTTGTTTTCTTCCGCCTCCTCGGCAATCGCCCTTGCCCTTTTGGCTGTGGCTGTTACAAGAGAATAACGGCTGAGATGATTTTTAAGAACTTTTCTTAAATCCGGATTATTCATAATTCATTACCTCTTTGATTTTATTTTTATTTCGCGATGTTTTAAACTCCTCCGCGGCAATAATACTGACAACATCGCCGACGGCTTTTTTTAAATCATCATTGATTACTACATAATCGTACTCAAGAGAGCGCTTCATTTCTTCTTTGGCAATAAGAAGCCTTTGCTGAATGCTCTCCTCGTCATCGCTGCATCTGCCGCGCAGCCTGTTTTCGAGAACCGAGACAGACGGCGGAAGAATAAAGATACTCACGCAGTCGGGGTAAAGCTTTCTGATTTTTTCAGCCCCCTGCACTTCGATTTTGAGAATAACATTTCTGCCCTTGCTGAGCATTTCATCAACAGGCGCCTTCGGTGTTCCGTAAAGATTGCCGCCGTATTCGGCAAATTCAAGGAACGCGTCTTCGTCAAGTTTTCTTTCAAAATATTCGCGTGTTACAAAATAATAATTCAGTCCGTTTTGTTCATCCTCACGCATAGTTCTTGTTGTAAGAGAAATTGAAACATTGATATTTTCAATTTCTCTGTTGACACAGTCAAGCATCGTGTCTTTGCCTACTCCGGACGGACCGGAAAGAATTATGAGAAGACCTTTATCAGGCATTTTCATCACCATCCTGTAATTCATCGCTGTCTTCAAGCTCGTTAAGCCGATTGGAAACGGTTTCGCATTGAAGATATGTAAGCACAACATGGTCGCTGTCGGTAATGATGACAGCTCTTGTTCTTCTGCCGTGCGTCGCGTCAATTAATGTGCCTTTCTCTTTGCACTCCTGAATCATACGCTTTATCGGCGCGGAATCGGGACTGACCACGGCAACAATACGGTTTGAATTAATAAGATTGCCGAAACCTATATTTATCAGTTTCATTTTCAGTACTCCGATTACTCAATATTTTGAATTTGTTCGCGTATTTTTTCAATTTCCGCCTTTATGTCAACAACCCTGCGCGCAAGCTCGACATCCTGACATTTTGAGCCTGTTGTGTTTGCCTCACGGTTAAGCTCCTGAACAAGAAAATCCATTTTTTTACCAATCGGGCCGTCGCTTTCAAGAAAAGAGCGCAACTGAGAAACATGGCTTCTGAGGCGGACGGTTTCTTCCGCAACAGCGATTTTATCGGCAAAAATTGCGGCTTCAGTAAGAAGCCTCTGCTCATCGACGGTATTGTCGCCGAGCAGTTCTTTTAACCTCGCGAGAAGCTTGTCGTTATATTCTTTAACAGTCTGAGGTGAGCGTTCTTCTATAAACTCAACTCTGTCAATTATGGTATTAAGCCTTGATAAAACATCTTCTTTGAGTTTGAGCCCTTCTCTTTCGCGCATAGCGGTAAAATTACGCAAAGCGTCCTGCGCCGCGATTTTGACGGCAGACCATATTCTCTCTTCATCTGTTTCCTGTTTGCGTACCGAAAAAATGTCGGGAACCTTTGAAAGGGATGAAACAGTTATGTCATTGGGAATATTATACTGAGCGCTGAGTTCCTCATAGGCCTGCATATAACTTTTTACAAGCGGGTGATTGACTGTGATTACGGCATCGGCTTCTTCAAGCGACTCAATCATTACCGAGCATTCAACTTTGCCCCTCGAAATGGTATCCGAAAAGAAAGACTTGAGCTTTTCCTCAAGAAAGCCGTAATTTCTCGCAAGCCTTGTGCTGAATTCAAAATATCTGTGATTTACGCTTTTAATTTCAAGCGTAATGTTGAAACCGTCAACGGTTTGCTGTGAACGGCCGTAGCCGGTCATACTTCTGATCATTTATAAAACTCCAAATTTTTATTTGCAACGGCAGCAGCTTCCGGTCAAGGCGTCGGGAATGTCGCAAACAAGCATTCCTTTTTCATCCTCAAAGCCGAGCATACGCAGCACAGCCGTGAGCTGAGCGCCCGCCTCGTCCGGGTCGGCGTAGGCGGTGTACGCGTTCCTGTTAGCGCCGAAATTGAGCGCGGAGCGCACAAGACCTTCCGTAACATAGGAATCATCATCCGCGCCCTTGACGGAAAGAATATAAAGCTTTGACCCGTCAAGTTTCGCGGTACATACGGCATCCGCATTTTCTCCCGATGCCTTATAACTGAAAATTCCGTTTTCATCAAGTTTTCCGGGGGTGAATTTAATCATTTTCTGCCACCTTGTTTTTTGCGGTTTATTCCTGCCTGAGAAAAAAGCTTGTCAACCTCCTGAGCAGTGAGGTCTCTCCACTGACCCTGAGGGAGAAGGCCGAGTTTTACCGAACCTACGGCTGTTCTTTTGAGCCTTGCGACTTCAAGGCCGAGTTTTTCGCACATTTTGCGAATTTCGCGATTCCTGCCTTCGTAAAGCACAATCTCAAGCACTACTCTGTTTTCTTCTTTCGCAAGAACGGTTACATCGGCAGGCGCTGTCATACGCCCGTCAATTTCAACGCCTGTTGCGAGGGTGTCAATATCATTCTGCGAAACGGGAGGTCTGACGGTAACGCGGTATGTTTTTGAAACATGACGCGATGGGTGCATCATGGCGTTTGCGAACTCACCGTCATTTGTCATAAGCAAAGCGCCCTCGGAGTTGCGGTCAAGCCTGCCGACGGGGTAAACGCGTTCGGGAACATCCGAAACAAGCTGAGTGACGCACCTGCGCCCGAGCTCGTCATCCATTGTGGTTACAAACCCTCTCGGTTTGTGTAAAAGGATATAACGCAGAGTTGTTTGGCGCTGGACTTTTTTACCCGCGACAGTGACACTGTCATGAACAGGATCGACACAGTCGCCGATTTTCGCTTTTCTTCCGTTTACCTTAACCTCGCCGTTTTCTATCATAGTCTCCGCCTTGCGGCGCGACGCCACGCCCGCTTTCGACAGAAACTTCTGCAATCTGACTTTTTCGGGCATCAGTTATTTTCGATAAAATCATCAACCGCGTCATTGATAACGGTATCGGTATCGTCGCCCTTATGGGTGAGCTTTGAGATAACCTCAGACGCCTTGTCAACTACATCGGGAATCATACCGATAGCTCTTTCAACCGAACCTTCGGACGCGTTGAGATACCTGATTGAAACATTGCCGTCATTTACAACAAGGAAAGCAACGGGAGTGATTGTTATGCCCGCTCCGCCGCCGCCGCCGAAGACTTCATTCGCGGCCTTTCTTGTGGGAAAATCGGATCCGCCTGTTGCAAAGCCGTATGATACCTTTGAAACGGGGATAACCTGAAGTTTGTCGCTGATAACAATGGGGTCGCCGATAATGGTGCTGACATCGACTAAATCTTTGATTTTCTCAATTGATGTGCCGAGAAGGCCTGATGCTGAATCTTTCATTTTGTTTTCACCTTTCGTAATTTGATTTTATTTTTCTGCTCTTTCGGGGGAACTCTTTTCGGTTCGGCTGCCTTTGAGCAGTTTAATAACAACTGTAAAGAGTAACTGGAACGCTACTATTATCACCGCGCCTATAAGGCGGCGGGGAACAACGGAAATTTTTGCGTGCAGCCTTGTGCTGCTTTGACCGTTTACATAATCAGGGAATATTTCACAGTGCTGTTTGCGCACGCGCATATTGCTTGAAATAAACCCAAGTGCCGGGTAAACGGCGGCTGAGGTTTTGCCGAATTTCACTGCTGTATCCGCCGCGTCGCCCGCGCTGACAAGGAGCGATATGAAAAGCTCATCAATTATAAAAGCTCTTAAAATGCGTCTGAACATTCCCTTAAGAGCTTTAACAAGATCTTCAAGCAGTTCGACAAATCCGCCCAATCCGTTGTTGTGATAAAATTTCACAAATATATTCGGCTTCTTTTTCTTCGGTTCCGCAACCGTTTCATCCGGTTTTTCATCTTTTGGCTTTTTCTCTTTTTTCTTCTTTTTCTTCTTTTTATTATGCCCTTTTTTCGGAATCAAATGAAGTTTGACAAACAGCCATTGCGCATCCAGAGTAACGCCGTCTTCAGAATGCACAATCACCGATATTTTAATCGAAAGAAGCAAAATAAAGAAAGCTATTACCGCGGCGATAATTATCAATACTTTCAAAACGCATCACTCCTTTCGCTTAATCGTTATTTTGCGCTTGATTTAACTGTTCCTCGGGTTCATCCGCCGTGAAAAATGTTTTTATCTGTTCACCGCGGGAACTGTCAATTTCATCGTCATCATCATCGTCATCGTTATGCTTTTCAGGCAGTTCCGGAAGTTCAGAGAGAGATTCAAGACAGAAGCACCGCAGAAAATCCGGTGTTGTGCCGTATAGCAAAGGCTTGCCGGGAAGCTCAAGCCTGCCCTTTTCTTCAAGCAGCCCTCTCTGGCAAAGTGTTGAAATAACCCCCGTGCAGTCAACTCCCCTTATCTGCTCAATATAAGCTTTTGTGACCGGCTGATTGTACGCAACTACCGCAAGAACCTCAAACGCGGCGGGTGACAGCGGAATATTCTTTTTCTTTTCAAGCACGGCGCGTACCTGAGGCGCGTACTCAACCCGTGAGCATAACTGATATTTGTTGCCGAGCTTCAACAGACATATTCCGCTTTTTCGTTTATCAAGCTCCGCAGAAATGTCATTCATAAGCCCCGTAACAACTTCCGCTTCCGTTTCAAGCGCTTCTGCTATGCGGACTGTTTCCACAGGCTCGCCCGATGCAAAAAGTATTGCCTCACAGGCGGCGCGCATTTCATTACTCGTCAATTTCTATATTCTCCCCTCTGCCCTTCATAAGCACAACATTCACATTCTCGCCTTCGCCCTCAATTAAAACTCTTTTTGCTTTTGCCATTGAAAGCAGGGCAAGAAATGTTGCTACCATTTCAGAGCGGGATTCCGAATTCTCAAAAAAAGCTGAAAATTTTTGTTTTGTGCCGGATTTGAATTTTTCGATTATTGCCTCTATTCTTGAAGCGACTGAAACAATTTTATGTGCCACAATACCCGAAAAAGCTTCAATCGGGGGCGGCAGGCGGCGTTTGCCTTTGCCTACGGCTTCAAGATAGGCTTTATAAATTTTGGAAGGCTCGTGAACTCTTGTGTAGGTAAGATCCGCTTCAATCTCCTCCGGAGCGCGGCAGAAATAGTCAAAACCGTTTGCTTTTTTTGCGAGCTGCGCCGCGACAAGCTTGCAATCCTGATACTCCGTAAGTTCGCCGCGCAATTCTTCAACAAGCTTTTCAGCCTCTTCATGAACGGGAAGCAGTGACACTGTTTTGATATAAACGAGCCTTGCCGCCATTTCGAGAAATTCGCTTGCAATTTCAAGATTTTCCTGCTGCATCAGTCTGACATATTCAAGATACTGTTCAATAAGCTCAAAAATCGGAACATCGTTTATGCTCACCTTTTTTTTGCTTATAAGGTGAAGCAAAAGCTCCATAGGCCCTTCAAAAACCTCTATTTTGTATGATAACTGTTCCAAAAGAAACCTCCGTTAAATTAAAGAAAAGCGTGAAAAGGGAGAGATGTTATAAAGGAAATGCCCTGCATAATCAAACCTGAAAGGAAAGCGAGGGGCTTATCAAGTATTCCGATAAATATCAAAGCGAATATCGCAATAATAACATAGCGTTCATACTGCATAAACTTGAAATAGTATTTTTGGGGCAGAAGAAACGAAACCACTCTTGAACCGTCAAGCGGAGGAATGGGAAGAATGTTAAAGACCGCGAGCCCGACATTGATATAAGCCGCATAATAAAAGAAATAAATGCACACGGTAATCACGGTAGCCGTAAAGCCTCTGTTCGCCGCAGCAATAAAGGCATATCTCAAAAGCATAAAGACCGTTGCCATAATGATATTTGAAAGCGGACCGGCGACAGCGGTAAGCATCATATCTCGCTTCGGGTGTTTAAAATTGCGCATATTGACCTGAACGGGTTTCGCGTATCCGAACCCAACAAAAAAAATCATAAGCGCGCCGAGAATATCTATATGAGCGAGCGGATTAATTGTAAGCCTGCCCTGAAGTCTCGGCGTTTCATCACCGAGCTTTGTTGCAATTAACGCGTGAGCGTATTCGTGAATAGGCAAAGTACAGAACACAACAAACACGCTTGAAAACAGGCCGATTATCGCAGTGAGTTTGTCACCGCTTCGCAGTAAATTCAAAAGCATTTTCAATCACCTCGATATTTTGCCGAAACAATTCTCGGCAGACCGTTAAAATCTGATTTAACCTCAATGTCACAGCATCTTTCCGAAAGAACAGCGGCGACTTTATCGGCATTGTCTTCTCCGCATTCAAGTGAAACAAGCGCGCCCTGTTTGAGCGCAGGCAGCCACAATTCATATATAGCCCTGTAAAAATCAAGGCCGTCAACCCCGCCGTCAAGCGCGGTTTCAGGTTCAAACCGAACCTCTTTTTGCAGGCTTTTGAGTTCGTCTGTTGCGATATACGGCGGATTTGAAAGAAGAACATCATACCGGATTTCGGCATCTGTTATTGCGACGCCGTCAAAAATATCGCTTTTAAACGGGTGAACATTTTTGAGGTTGAATTTTGCAACATTCTTTTCCAAAAAGCGAAACGAGCTGTCATATTTTTCAACCGCGTAAACTGTCGATAACGGGTTGTGAAGAGCCGCCGTTATGCCGACACATCCCGTTCCGGCACACAAATCAAGAACATTTGCCTGCCTTATGTTTTTAAGAAAAGCATCCGCTTCATCAACGAGCATTTCAGTTTCTGCCCGCGGAATCAAAACTCCTTCGCCAACATAAAACAGATTACCGTAAAACTCCCACTCGCCGAGTATATACTGAAGCGGTTTGCCGGAAAGCCGTTCATCAATGAGATTTACAAAAGACTCCGCTGTTTTTTCATCCGTGTAAACAACGCTATTCATAATCCTGTCTTTTTTTGAAGGACCGCCCGCGTGCTGAAAAAGGATTTCCACTTCTTCACCTGCGTTTTCGGTTCCGTTGCGCCTGAGTTTTTCGGACGCGGTTCTTAAAAGGTCGTTAATTCTCATCAACCGGTTGACCTTCACCTGAATCTGCTTCGGTTTCCGCTTGTTCGGAATTTGCAGATTGCCCGTCTGTTACTGTTTTTTCGGGAACGCCGTTGAGAGCCGCTTTGAGTGCCGCTATGCCGACCTCGATAATATCATCCGTCGGCTCGGCGGTTGTAATCCTCTGCATCCACAGCCCCGGAGCCGAGAGAGCTTTTGTAAGCCTGTTCTGATATTTACCGGCAAGCTGGATAAACTCAAAGCCCACACCCATTATAAGAGGAAGAATAAGCAGCTTGATTAAAACCCAGCGCCAGGTGCTTTGTAAAATGAAATCAGGCAGAATAAGAGCGAAAACGGATGAAATAATTATGCTGATTATAATTGAAAGGAATATGAAACTTGTTCCGCAGCGCGGGTGAAACCTTATTTGTTTTTTGACATTCTCCACCGTAAGGTCAAGGCCTGCCTCAAAGCAGAAAATGGATTTATGCTCCGCTCCGTGGTACATATAAACGCGGTGTATCTCTTTCATCTTTGAAACAACAACCATATATGTGACAAAAATGATTATGCGGATTATGCCCTCAAACAGTGTTCTGATTTTGAGAATACCGCCGTCAAACAGCCTTTCATTAACAAACGTGAAAAGCTTTGACGGAGCGTACATAAACAGGAGAAATGAAATCCCCAGGCTGAGCACCATTGAAACAACGCCGATAACCGACATCATCTTAGGTCCGAAATGATCGCTTAACCACTTATCGAGTTTGGAATCGCTTTCATCGGCACTCAGGTCATCAAGGCTCGTTTTCTCAGCTGATTCCATAAGGCAGTTGTAGCCGAATATCATTGACTCAATGAATGAAACGACGCCCCTGAGAACAGGAATATTGAAAAACTTGTATTTTTTGCGTATTGAAACAAATTTTTTCATTTCAACATCTATGGAGCCGTCCGGCAGACGCAGAGCCATCGCGGAGCCCTTCGGGCCGCGCATCATAATGCCTTCCATCAGCGCCTGACCGCCGACAGCCACATATTCTTTTTTATCTTTTTGTTTATTGCTCATTTGTGCTAACCTCATCGTCCGGTATTTCATCAACCGGAAGTAATATTGTAACTGTTGTTCCCTCGCCGAGAATACTGTCTATATTAAACTCACCTTTGTGCAGTTTTACGATTTCATCAACAACCGCAAGCCCGATGCCGGAGCCTCGCACGGTTGAATCGGCTTTATAAAACTTTTCTTTGACCTTCGGAAGATCGTCCGGAGAGATTCCTTTGCCCGTGTCGGTGAAAGTGATTATAAGCGTTTTCGGCTTACTCACCTCCGCGGTGACAATAACTTTGCCGCCCTGACGGTTATATTTGATCGCGTTGTCAAGAATGTTCACAAACACCTGTTTTATTCTTGAGGCGTCCGCGTCGGCGGGAACGGGAATGGACGGAACGTTATAGCTGAGTTCAATACCTTCTCTTACAGCGCGCTCCCTGAAAGCGAAAACGGTTTCATCCAACTCGGCGAGAACATCGATTTTTTCAATATTCAGGCTCATTCTGCCGTTGCTCATTCTTGAGAAATCAAGCAGTTCCTCAACCATTCCGTTGAGCCTGCCCGTTTCGTCAAGAATAACCTCCATACCGCGGCGGCTTGTAACAGGGTCGGTTGCGCCTATCTGCAACAGTGTTTCTCCCCAGCCTTTTATTGCCGTAAGAGGAGTTCGGAGCTCATGCGACACGGTTGAGATAAAGTCATTTTTCATTTTATCCGCAGACTCAAGCTCGGTTGCCATATCGTTTATTTTCTCGCAAAGCATTCCGATTTCATCATCTTCATTGTACTGCTCAACTCTGGTGTCAAGATCACCGCTCGCTATTCTTTCGGCTATGGAACAGACATTTCTGACGGGGTCGATAACAGTTTTGAAATAAAACCTTGATGAAACAAAAATAATAAGGCCGAGAAATATTATGCAGAGCAAAATCACCGTTGCGGAAATATTGATTAACTGTATGTTTATGTCTTTAAGCGAAACCATCAGCCTGACCGCGCCCGCGTATTCGCCGCCCTGCGATGAAACCATAGCAGTCTGCGCCATCATTTTTTCACCGAGGGATGTTCTGCCGGTCCAGCGCGCTTCCCCGTCGGAAGAATTAAGCGCCATGTTATAATCCGGCATTTCGGTCTGCTCTATCTCAAAACCGCTCGATGAAATTATAACTCTGCCCGCCTTGTCGATAACCCAGGCTTCCATTTTATCCGCGGCCGTGAAATTCTCAATAAAGTCGCGGGCGCTGCGGTTAAAGCCTTCCGGCGTTTCACTGTCTTGCAAAGGGAAATAGGCATTGATATAGTTGCCGGAATATGATGAAAGCGTTGTTTCAACGGTACGGTAGTAGGAGCGGTAAAGCGTTGTTATGAGGACGGCCGCGATAACAAGCATTAAAACGGATATTATTGAGATAACCTCAAAAAACCATTTTTTTGAAATGCCTTTCACCGTTCTCACCGCCCTTCGGTACAATTAATAAATAATCACACTACCCATTTGTAGCCTATGCCCCAGATAGTTATAAGATTTTTGGGATTGGAAGGCTCATCTTCAACTTTTATGCGAAGCCTTCTGATATTGACATCAACAATTTTTTCTTCGCCGAAATATTCACTGCCCCAAACATAATTGAGTATGTCTGTTCTGCTGAGCGCCGCGCCCGGGTTTGTAAAGAAATACTCCATCATCTGAAATTCGACCTGAGTGAGTTCTATGTATCTGCCGAGTTTTGAAAGAGTTCTGTTGCGCAGGTTGAGCTTAAAATCGCCGAGTTCGATTACGCTGACCGCCTCTTTCGAAGCGTTTGACGGGGCAAGCATTGAAACCCTGCGGTAAACGGCGTCAACCCTCGCGACAAGTTCCGACAGAGAGAACGGCTTTGTTATATAATCATCCGCTCCCATCATAAGCCCTGAGACTTTATCCATCTCCTGCGTTCTGGCGGTAAGAAGAATTATGCCTATATTGCCGCTTTTCGCGCGGAGCTGTTTGCAAACCTCAAGCCCGTCAACATTGGGCATCATAATATCAAGAACAGCCACATCAAAATCACCGCCGCCCGCCTCATACTCTTCAAGCGCCTGAGCGCCGTCGCAGGCCTCGACAACATCATAGCCGCTTCTGCGAAGGTTTATAACAACAAATTCTCGTATCGCCTGCTCGTCCTCTGCAACAAGTACCTTTTTCATAATCATTTCACTCTTTCTCAATAATTAAACTGCGCGAACCTCTCGGAGAGTTTTTCACCCGTAATTCCGTATTCGGCACCGGCCGCGGAAATATAGGCGCACACATAATATTCATCTTTTTGCATAAGCACGGTGTAACTGCCCGCCATTTCATCATTCCAGCTTTCGGTGTCAATGATGAGAAGTGAGAACAAATCCGTAAAGGTTCCGTCTTCCTCTGCCGACCTGAAAATCCAGCATCTGTCGTTCTGTGCGTTAATGTTTATTCTGTCAAGTGAATCGTCATCAAGATAAAATATAAACCCGCCGTTTGTGCTGATAAGCGAGTTCTGAACCGCCGTCAGCCCCGTGCCGTCGGAGTCAAGTTTTTTCCACTGAGTAAGATAAAAGCTTGAGGAAACAAGTATATCACTGCTTTGCGGAACATCGCTTATCGCCGTTTGAACCGGTATCTCTATAACGCCGTCGTTGTTGATATCCATACTCGGTATCGGTTCATAACGCAGGGTTGAAACATTTGTAAGCGTGACATTGTCAACAAAGGGATCGACAAGCTCGGATGTTTCGGCATTCCAGTAAATCAGCTCCGTAATCATAAGCATTTCGCCCTTGAGCGCGTCAATATAAAACCTCAGCGGGGATTTTTCATCCGTTTTCTCATTTTTAACCGAAACATAGCTGCTTACATTGCCGTCAAGCTTGGCTGAACCAACAAGGTTCATTTTGCCGCCTGAGAATTTATAAAGATTGGCAAAATTCTGAGTGCCCGTAGCGGCGGTGACCTGACTTACCAGCAAAATCTCTACAGCGCCGTCGGAATCGGCGTCGCCGTAACTCATAACGGAGTAGGATTCGTTCATAATTTCCTGGTAGCTGTGCCCGTCGGAGTTCCTCCGGTAAACAGACAGTGCTTTCTGCGTGGATGAACCGACGCGCCAGCCCGCGGAAATCTCTTTTACGCCGTCACCGTCAAGGTCGGTAAAACTCACACTGTCAACAGATGTGCCGGAGCCGCTGAAATCGGAAACGCTTTTCCACTCACCGTCGATTTTTTCAAGCAGATTGAGTCTGACGGTGCCCTGACCGCTTTTGAGTTTATAAAAAATGAGAGCCTCATCAATTCTGTCACCGTCAACATCCTCAACTATTACGGCGGATTTGTAATCGCCGTTGAGCGGAGTGCAGTAAACAGTGCTTTCGCCCGCGGCAAGAGTAAAGGCGTTGAGAAGTTCTTCATCGGTGCCGGCGAAAGCAGGCGGTTTCATAAGATAGTCGGCGGTTTTGAACGGGGAAGGACTGCACGAGGAAAAGAAAACGCAGATTATTGAAATAACAGTCAATACCGAAAACAGTTTTTTCAAGCGGCGCACCTTCTTCCCCGATTATTCGGTTAATTATAGCACAACTTTTTTTCTTTATCAATAATCTTAACAAATTATTTATAATTAATTATTATATTATTATTACTCTTTTCAAAACTCATTATTTAATCTTCGTTTTCCTGTTTTTCGGCATATTTGACATTTGTGCCGATATACACGGCAAGACCGCTTTTTTCTTTCGGCATTGCTCCCGAATATGAGCCGTGACCGTTGCTCATTAAGGATTTGACGGCGATGATAAAACGCCGCCCGGCACAAAAGCACCGGGCAGCGTTCGTTTGCTTTGTTAATTATCAGTTTAATAACTCGTTATAAACTTTGCCGCTTTTTGGCAGCACACTCTGAAGTCACTTTCCGCGCTGTACGCAATATCCGCGAAAGGCAGGTGCTTTTCGTTGGATTCAAACACCGCGGCAATGCCGAACTCTTTATAATTCTCAAGCTTTGAAATGCCTACAGCGGCAATCACGGGCTTACCCGCGGATTTGGAGATAACACCGTCAATAACCTTGCCGGAAAAGCTTTGAGAATCCAGCGAACCCTCGCCTGTTATTATGAAATCCGCCTGTTGAGCCGATTTTTCAAATTCCGCAAGTTCAAGCACGGTTTCAATTCCCCTTCGGAGCTTCGCGCCGCAAAAAGCGACAAGGCCTGCTCCCATTCCTCCGGCCGCGCCGGCACCGCTTAAACGAGCGACATCTTTACCGTATTTTTCAAGGACAGCCGCGAAATGCCTCATTCCGTTGTCAAGCAGTTTAACCTGCCCCTCATCGGCGCCTTTTTGAGGGGCATAAACATAAGCCGCTCCGTTTTTGCCGTAAAGCGGATTTTTGACATCACACAAAACAATTATTTCGGTGTTGTTTCGTGCGAAATCAACACTTTCAATCTCACACAGCGACGCGCCGACGGGCACAAAAGCCCTGCCGTCTTTGTTGAAGAAAACCGTGCCGAGAGCCGCCGCCATTCCGCACCCGCAATCATTAGTTGCGCTGCCGCCTATACCGATAATGATTTTTTCAGCCCCGCGACTTACAGCGTCGGAAATGAGCTCACCGACACCGAAGGTCGTTGTATCCGCCGCGCTTTTGGGGTTTGCGAGCGGCAGACCGTTTGCCTGAGCCGATTCGATAACGGCTGTTTTGCCGCAAAGAAGATACTGCGCGCCGACTTTTTGAAAGTTAGGCCCGGTAACCGTACATTCAATTCTTTTGCCGCCGATTATATTTTCAAAGCAGTCAAGAGTACCCTCACCGCCGTCGGCAACGGGAATCTTTTTTACGCAGGCGGAGGGAATAATCTTTTTTATTTCTTCTTGCGCAATATCCGCAACGCGCACCGCGCTCAACGTGCCTTTGAAACTGTCGGGAATGATTATAATATTCATAAAACTACCTTGAGTGTTTTTATTTCAAACGGTTTAAAAACAAGGTTGACGGTGTTGCCGTCGGAAGCGACGGGAGAACAGTCCTCTTCCATAAGGTTACATTCGTAAACCTCCTTTATATCAACACCAAATGACACTTCGCAGGGAGTATGCTTATTCCATGTTTCATACATTCTGACTATCAGCGCGTCACTGTCTTCCGCTTTTTTAAGGGTTTCAATTATAACATTTGCTTTGTCGGCGCTCACAAGCGAAAACTCTGTTCCCAACCCTTTGTTGCTCTGCTCGGTGTTTACACAGTAAAGCGGAACATTGAGGCTGTATGCCTCATGGACTACATCCGATGAGCAAACAGCTCCGCTGTGCGGGTACAGAGCGTAGGTGAAGGTGTGCCTTTCTCTGTCTTGCAGGTGGTTGGGTCTCTCCTGACTTCTCAGCATAGAAGGCATAATTCTGCCGTCTTTTACCGACCAGCCGTATTTACAATCACTCAGCACGGAAAGGCCGAAACCGTTGTCGGACAAATCCGCCCATTTATGGCCGCAAGCCTCAAACTGAGCATAATCCCATGTTGTGTTTCGGTGAGTTGTGCGCTGAAGATTGCCGAACTGAATATCAAAAGTCGCTCTGTCGGCGTTGACATCAACGGGATAATCGCCTTTAAGGAGCACCTGCCTCTCCTGCCAGTCAACATCATAAACAATGTCAATTCTCGCAGTGTGAGGATAAAAAATATAATACTGAGTAATTGTTGAAAGATTGTATTTGCGAACGATTTTGACAACAGTGCGAACAGGGCCGCTTTCAACAACCTCTTTGCTCTGAACATCGTTGATAACCTGATATTTTTCGCCGTAATAGCATTTGATATCCCACGCTTCATCGCTGTGAGGTCTGTCTTCAAAAGCGTAAAGCCTGCCGAGGATTTCGCCTTCGGGCGCGACAAATCTGCCGGTCTCTTTGTGATAAAGAGAGGCAATGTTCATATCACCGTCAAAGTCAAATTTTAAGTATTCGTTTTCGGCACCCGAAATATCCGCGCAATAATCGGATTTTACGGAAGCAACATTTTCTTCTAACTTGAAAACCTTGAACCCTTTTGAAGGAACATTTTTCGCGAGGAAAGCAAGCCTGCCGTCAAAGGTTTTCTGTGAAGGCAGAACGGTTCCGTCGGAATCATAAACAACGGTATTTTCATAGGGCATATCCGTTATTACAACCTCACTGCGTTTAAAGCCCAGAGTGTTTTCGACAACAAATGAGCTGCCTTCTGTTGCAGCCTTCATCGCAACGGAGCGCGCCGCCTGTTTTGCCATTTCTCCGCCTTCGGATAAAATTTTAAGATATTCTTCTTTTGAATCCTCATAAACAGCCGCGATAGAAGAGCCGGGAATAATGTCATGGAACTGGTTTGTGAGGATTATCTTCCAGCCTTCAAGGAGTTTTTCGGCAGGGTATTCGCCGGTGCCGAGAATATGAGCCGTTTCGGCAAGCGTTTCAATATCATGGTAAAGATACTCGCTTTTGCGGTTAAAACGCTTGTTTCGCGACTGTGATGTGAGTGTTCCGCGGTGAAATTCGAGATAAAGCTCGCCCGCCCATTCGGGAAGGTAAGGATTGCCGGAAACATCGTTTTTAAGGCGGTCAAAAAAGTCACGGGAAAACTCCATTTTGACCTCGGGGCAGCCGGGCACGCCTTTTGCCATACGGATGCCGCACTCAAGCTGACCCCTTGTCGGTCCGCCGCCGCCGTCGCCGTGGCCGAAACTCATAAGTACGTTGTTATTGAGGTTTTTGTTACTGTATCTGCGCCAGCCGCCTATTACCAGATCCGGGCGGAGATGCGCGTTGTAGGTTGTAGTCCAGCCGTCATCCGAACAGCTCATACTCGGTATAAAGTGAGACAGAATTTTTGTGCCGTCAATGCCCTTCCAGTTAAATGTGTCAAACGGGAATTTGTTATATTCACACCACGAAATTTTTGTGGTCATAAAGTATTCTATTCCGGAAAGTTTCATAATCTGAGGCAGCGCGCCGCTGTAGCCGAAAACATCCGGAAGCCAGAGAATGCGGTTATCTTTGCCGAACTCCCTACGGAAAAATCTTTTGCCTACAAGGATCTGACGCACGAGCGATTCGCCTGAAATCACATTGGTATCCGCCTCAACCCACATTCCGCCTTCAGGTTCCCACTGACCGCGGCTGACAGCGGCTTTGATTTCTTCATAAAGCTCGGGATAATCCTGTTTAACAAACTCATAAAGCTGAGGCTGCGACGACATAAATTTATATTCGGGGTATTCCTTCATTAAATTTATAACCGTAGCGAATGAGCGCCCGGCTTTCTGCCTTGTTTGTTTGAGGCGCCAGAGCCAGGCCGTATCAATATGCGTGTGACCTATGGCTGATGTTACGGCATCAAAACTCTTGCCGTAAATGTTTGCTTTAAGATAAGCCGCCGCCTCTCTGACAGAGTTTTTAAACACATCAAAATCGGCAGTGGACAGCTCAAGCAGATTTGCCGCCGCGTTGAGATGCCTGATTATTTCAATTCTCGGCAAATCATCCGCTCCATAGGAATGGGCTGTTTCCCACGGCACGGCAAAATCGAAATAAAGACTTCTGAGCTCTTTGTCAAGGACTTTCAAAGCACCTCTCAACTGTATGGGGCCTCTGTATGACCAGTCATCGCAATAAGCGCTCAAAACAATGTCAAATGTCTCTCCCGCTTTTGCGGGGTCGCCTAAAAAAATATATGTATGGTTATGGTCTATTGCCTGAACCATTTTGCCGTTTAAATAAACAATAAACTGCTCGGCGTTTGAAGTCCAGGAATCGTGCGGGTACGGGGTGATGTCATAAACAACTGTTTTGCCGTCAAATTCGCCGGGAATTGTTACTGTTTGCTTAAACCTGCAGTATTGCTCCCTTTCGCCCCAGAAATCATTTTTGCCGAAAGGTTTCCATTCCCCCTCATCTATTCTTGAAAGGTCAAACTCACCGTCGCAAAACAGAAAATCGCCTGTATCTTTTGAGTCGAGATACCTGCGCTCCGCAAGCGAATTCATAGTTTTTCTGAGCCTTTGCATAAGCATTTCGCGCTCGTTATTTTTATCGACAAAATCAATATCAAACCGTGACATAATTCCTCCTTAGTGTTAAGGCGGGAAATAAATCCCGCCCGTGTTTTCAATAAATTTTCAGGTTGAAATCAAAGAAGAGAAGCCGCGTCCTCATCAAGGAATACGGTAACATCGGAGTGCTGCTGAAGGATTGAGGCGGGACATCTCGGCGTAACCTCGCCTTTAATCATATCGTGAACCGCCTGCGCCTTTGCTTTGCCGGTGGCGATAAATATAATTTTTCGCGCCTTCATTATTGAACCTATGCCCATTGTCATAGCGTAGCGCGGCATGGGAATATCATCAAAATAAATTGAGTTGGCTTCAATGGTGCTTTCGGTAAGCTTGACTTTATAAGCCTCGCCCGAAAATTCATCCGCCGGCTCATTAAACGCTATGTGGCCGTTTCTGCCGATACCGAGAAGCTGAATGTCAATACCGCCCTTGTCTTCAATGGATTTTGCGTACCTTGCGCTTTCAGCGTCGGGGTCTGTGTTGCCGTCAAGAAAATCTATGTTTTCGGGTTTAAGGTCAACTTTTGAGAAAAGATTGTCATACATAAACATATAAAAGCTGTTTTTGTGCTCTTTGGGCAGGTCGCAGTATTCATCAAGATTGAATGTTTTTACATCCTTAAAAGAAATGTTGCCCGCCTTGCACTGCTCCGCCATATAAGTATAGGTCGGCACGGGAGTGGCTCCGGTCGCAAAGCCGAGAACGCAGGAGGGGTTTTCGTTTATGTAATCAACATAAATTTTGCCTGCCGCCTCGCCTATTTCCTGCTCTGTTTTGAAAATTCTGATATCCATTTTAAACCTCCGGATTAATTAATAGCTATTTCTTTATGCTGTTCGGACGAATCGTAAATCGCCTGCATAATTTTTGAAGTTTCAATCGCGTAGTCTATATAAGCCTGATTATGCTTTCCCGTTTGAACGCACTCAATGAAGGATTTAATTTCTTCATCATAAAAATTGTTGTGCGTTGAAACAACATCAGCTGAAACGAGCGCACCGTTTTTGGTTGAATACAGTTTGAAATCACCGCAATACTGGAGCCTTATTCCTGCCTTTGTGCCGATAAAATCAATATATGTTTCGCTCACGCCGATATTCTGAGCCCACGCGCCGTTAAAGCTGATTACAGGGCCGTCGGTTCTCACAAGACCGACAACACTGTCATCAACATCGTAAACGCCGTTTAAATCGGCTGTTTCAGCCGCCCACATACCGGTATATACATAATCTTTTATGTTTTTGCCGAGTTTGCAGAAAGCTTCGCCCGACGCCGTCAGAGGTTTGGGTTCGCCGCAGCAGTAAAGAATAAGATCAATATAGTGAACGCCCCAGTCTATAAGCGCGCCTCCGCCCGAAACGGCTTTGTTGGTAAAATCTCCGCCGATACCGGGAATTGACCTGTGCGCCCTGAAACTTGCGTAAACATGGTAAACCTCACCCAGTTCGCCGTCGTCAATAAGTTTTTTGATGTTGTTGACCTGAGTGCCGAATCTGTTGCAGACGCCTATGTTGAGAATTTTGCCCGTTTCGTGCGCAACACGCTGCATTTCAAGCGCTTCCTCAAGATTTTTCGCCGCCGGTTTTTCGCTTAAAACATGTTTGCCCGCTTTCAGAAAATCTATGGCAATAACCGAATGCATATCGTTATGCGTGCAAACCGAAACAGCGTCAAGATCCGGGTCGTTGAGAAACTCTTTACAGTCATAAACCGCTTTGCCGCAACCGTATTTTTTCACCGCTTCGTCCGCTCTTTCGGGGATAATGTCGCAGAAATATTTGATGTTGACATTGTCGAGTTTTAAATAAGCGGGTATATGGGCGCTGTTCGCTATTGTGCCGCAGCCTATTACAGCCACATTGATTGTTTTTGACATAAAAAACCTCCTTGATACTCAGTTAAATACAATCATATCATAACTGGAAAAAAAGTAAATAAAGAATTCAAAAAAAGATTGAATAATTTTATATATTTTGCTAATATAGTGAAAAACACATAAAGGAGAATTATCATGGGCAGATTTCCGATCGGCGTTATAATTGACAGTTTTCGCACCGACACCGTTTCCGCGGTTAAAAAAGCCGCCGCTGTCGGAGCGGACGGCATACAGGTATATGCCACAAGGGGTGAAATGGCACCCGAAAATATGAATGCTCAAAAAAGAACGGATTTCAAAAACCTTGTCAGCGACTGCGGTCTTGTTATTTCCGCGCTGTGCGGAGATCTCGGCTGCGGTTTTGCCGACAAAGACAGGAACCCCGGTCTTATTGAAAAATCAAAAAGAATACTTGAACTCGCGAAAGAACTCGGCACCGATGTGGTTACCACACATATCGGTGTGGTTCCCTCGGATAAAAATGTTGACAGATATAAAATAATGCAGGAAGCGTGCGCTGAGCTCGCGGAATACGCGGACGATTTAAACGCCCATTTCGCGATTGAAACAGGCCCCGAAACTTCCGCTGTTCTCAAGGAGTTTCTCGATTCGCTTAATTCAACGGGCGTCGCGGTCAACCTTGACCCCGCTAACCTTGTAATGGTAACGGGCGACGACCCCGCCGGGGCTGTTTACAATCTGAAAGATTATATAGTTCATACCCATGCCAAAGACGGAAAACAGCTTTTTTACAAAGACCCGGAAATTATTTACGGAGTTAAGGACGACCCGATTGTTACCGGACCGTCTTTTGAAGAGGTGCCTCTCGGTGAAGGCAGCGTTGACTGGGATAAATACCTTGCGGCTCTTGAAGATATTGGATTTAATGGCTTTTTGACCATTGAGAGAGAAGTGGGTGACAATCCCGAAAAAGATATAAAAGGCGCGGTTGAGTTCCTTAAAAATCTCGGCTGCGGGAGGTAAACAACAATGAAGATTTCCGTAAGCAGTTACAGCTTTTCGCAGTTGCTTAACAGCGGCGAACGCACCCAGATCACTTTAGTTGAGCTCGCAAAACAAATGGGTTTTGACGCGATAGAGTTCACCGACCTGTGCCCTCCGGAAGGCATTACGGAAGAAGAATACGCAAAGCAGATAAAAGCCGAAAGCGAAAGGGTCGGTTTGCCCGTATCAAGTTACACAGTCGGAGCGGATTTCATCAACGCGCAAAACATTGAGGAAGAAATTGCGAGAATTTGCCGCAAAGTTGACACAGCCTCAATTCTCGGAGTTAATGTTATGCGGCATGACGCGACCTCCGGATTTAAAGGAAATGAGGCAAAATACAAAGGTTTCGATCAGGCTCTGCCCTTACTTGTAAAGGGTTGCAAAGCCGTTACCGATTATGCCAAACGGTACGGTATTGAAACCTGTGTTGAAAACCACGGTTTTTTCAGCCAGGAAAGCCTGCGTGTTGAAAAACTCGTAAACGGCGTAGCCGATGAAAACTTCGGACTTCTTATTGATATAGGAAATTTCGCCTGCGCGGATGATCCTTCTCCCGTCGCGGTGGGCAGGCTTGCACCTTACGCGAAATATGTGCACGCAAAGGATTTTCACATAAAAAGCGGAAACGCAATTAATCCCGGCAGAGGCTTTTTCAGAAGCAGGGGCGGAAACTATCTGAGAGGCGCCATTATCGGTCACGGCGATATTCCGGTTATGCAGTGCCTTTCAATATTAAAAAACAGCGGTTATGACGGTTATGTCAGCATTGAGTTTGAGGGTATGGAAAACGCCGTTGACGGAATATCGACAGGGCTTGAAAACCTCAGAAATATGTTAAAAATCATATAATTCGCACGGAGGCACTCATGAAAACCACAGCAGTAAGAATATACGGCAAAAACGATTTGAGAATGGAGAGTTTTGAGCTTCCCGAAATAAAAGACAGCGAAATACTCGCGCGGGTTGTGTCGGACAGTATTTGCATGTCGTCATACAAAGCCGCCATGCAGGGAGCGGAACACAAAAGAGTACCGGACGATGTTGCCGAAAACCCGACAATAATCGGCCATGAGTTCTGCGGAGAACTTGTTAAAATCGGCGCAAAATGGGCAGACAGATACAAGGCGGGAGACAAATTTGTTATTCAACCTTCTATAAATTACAAAGGCTCGCTTGACGCGCCCGGCTACTCTTTCAGATATATCGGCGGAGACGCCACTTACATAGTTATACCCGAAGAGGTTATGATTATGAACTGCCTTCTGCCTTATGAAAGCGACAACTTTTTCTGTGGTTCTTTAACAGAACCTCTCTCCTGCGTAATCGGAGCTTTTCACGCATCATATCACACCGAAAGAGGCAGTTATGAACATAAGATGGGCATAAAAGAGGGCGGCAGAATGGCCATTCTCGCGGGCGTGGGACCGATGGGGCTTGCCGCGATAGATTATATTATCCACTGCCCTTTGCGCCCCTCTGTTCTGATTGTTACGGATATTGATGACGCCCGCCTTTCAAGAGCCGAACAGCTTCTCACCCCCGAAGAAGCGATGAAAAACGGTGTTAAACTCACATATATAAACACGGCAAATATTGAATCGCCCGACGAACATCTTAAAGAAATTGCCGGGGGAGCTTTTGACGATGTGTTTGTGTTCGCTCCGGTTGCTTCCGTTATTGAAACAGCGGATAAAATGCTCGGTGCCGACGGCTGCCTGAACTTTTTTGCAGGGCCGACGAACACACAGTTCAGCGCTCCTTTCAATTTCTATAATGTGCACTACTCGTCAACACATATTGTCGGCACATCCGGCGGCAACACCGACGATATGATTGAAAGCATAGAAATGATAAAAGAAAGCAAACTTACTCCCGCTATTCTCGTCACTCACATAGGCGGGCTTGACAGTGTTGTTGAAACCACTTTGAACCTTCCGCGTATTCCCGGCGGAAAAAAGCTTATTTACACCGGCATCTCGCTCCCGCTTACCGCTATTTCGGAATTTGAGGAAAAGGGTAAAAATGACCCTCTTTTTGCGAAACTTGCCGAAATTGTTGCGAAAACAAACGGTTTGTGGAACTCCGAAGCGGAAAAATATCTGCTTGAAAACGCAAAACCGCTTTAACAATTATTTTACGGATAATCCGTCGCAATTCAGCGGCGGTTTTTTCGGGTTAAAAGTTTATTGTAATTAAAAACAATCAAATAATTGAATAATGAATATTATTATGGTAAAATAAATAATCGGTACTGATTTAATTCTTTTTAAAGGGGAAAAAGGTATGATTTATGATGTTGCCGTAATAGGCGCAGGCGTAATCGGCTCAATGATTTCAATGGAACTCAGTCATTATAATCTGAGCAGTATTCTGATTGAAAAATTCAACGATGTGGCAATGGGCACAACAAAGGCGAACAGTGCCATTGTTCACGCCGGGTTCGACGCGTTGCCCGGCACTTTGAAAGCGAAATTCAATGTTGAGGGCACAAGACTTATGCCCGAAACCTGCAAAAGACTGCATGTGCCGTTCAAACAAATCGGATCTGTTGTTGTGGCGTTTTATGAAGAACAGCTGAAGACATTGCAGGCTCTTTATGACAGAGGCATAGAAAACGGAGTGCCCGATATGGAAATTCTCAACCGGGAGCAGCTTCGAAAACTTGAACCGCATATAAATGAAATCGCGAAAGGCGCGCTCTACGCCAAAACGGCGGGAATTGTTTGCCCGTACCAGCTCGCGATTGCGTCTGCGGAGAACGCGGTTCTCAACGGCACAGATATTAAATTAAACTATGAAGTTGACAAAATAGAGTATGATGAAGCCGGAAAAGTGTTTTCAATTTACTCCGGTGAAAAAGAAATAAAGGCGAGGTTTGTTGTAAACTGCGCCGGCATATACAGCGGAAAAGTCGCGGAACTTATCGGTGACAATTCAATAGAGATAGTTTTCAGAAAAGGCGAGTATATGCTGCTTGACAAGAATATGGGCTACCTTGCAAACACGGTTATTTTCCAGTGCCCGAGCGAAATGGGCAAAGGCATTCTTGTAACAGACACGGTTGACGGCAACCTCATTACGGGGCCCAGCTCCATTGATATAGGTTCTGTTGACGCCGACCTTTCAACCAACGCCGATGTTCTTGACGCTGTTATTGACGCGGCAAGGCTTTCAGTGCCTGAAATCAACACAAGAAATGTCATAACATCTTTCGCGGGGCTCAGAGCTCACAGCCCGACAAATGATTTCATAATAGGCGAAAGCGAGGTTAACCCCTCATTCATAAATGTTGCGGGCATTGAATCCCCCGGCCTTTCAGCTGCGCCCGCAATCGGTATTTATGTAAAAGACCTTATTGTTGAAAAGATCGGAGCGCAAATAAAAGAGAATTATGAGCCTTCGCGCAAAGCCCCCGTTCGTTTTAATGAGATGACAAACGAACAGAAAAAAGAACTTATTGAAAAAGACAAACGCTACGGCAGAATAATCTGCCGCTGCGAAACGGTTACCGAGGGCGAAATTCTTGACGCCATCCACTCCCCGATACCCGCGACCGATGTTGACGGCGTGAAGCGCAGGACGAGAGCGGGTATGGGCAGATGTCAGGGAGGATTCTGCGGCTCAAAGGTTGTTGAACTGCTCGCCCGTGAACACGGACTGAACCTTGACGATATTACAAAATTCGGCGGCAATTCCAAACTGCTCGTCGGCAAGACGAAATGAGGTGAATGAGAATGCTTAATTACGATATTGTTGTTGTAGGCGGAGGCCCCGCCGGAATGGCCGCAGCAGTTAAAGCAAAGGAATGCGGAGTTGACAGCATTCTTGTTCTTGAAAGAGCCGAGACTCTGGGCGGTATTCTCGAACAGTGCATTCACACAGGCTTCGGCCTCCACTATTTCGGTGAGGAGCTTTCGGGACCCGAATACGCGGACAGATTTATTCAGCAGGTAATTGAGAAAAACATTGAATACAAAACCGACACAATGGTTCTTGAGGTTACGGCCGACAACAAAGTTTATGCCGTAAATTCCGAGGACGGTCTGCTTGAAATTCAGGCAAAAGCAGTTATTCTCGCCATGGGCTGCCGGGAACGGCCAAGAGGGGCGCTCAACACTCCCGGCACGCGTTGCGCCGGTGTTATGACCGCGGGAACGGCGCAGAAATATGTAAACATCGACGGTTATATGCCGGGTAAAAAGGTTGTTATTCTCGGTTCGGGCGATATTGGCCTTATTATGGCGAGAAGGATGACACTTGAGGGCGCCGAGGTTAAGCTTGTGTGCGAGCTTATGCCGTATTCAAGCGGCCTTACAAGGAATATTGTTCAGTGCCTTGATGATTACGGCATCCCCCTTGAGCTCAGTTGCACGGTTATCCGTATTCACGGTGAAGAAAGACTTGAGGGCGTTACTGTTGCCAAGGTTGACGAAAACCGCAGGCCGATTAAGGGAACCGAAAAATATATTGAGTGCGACACCCTTCTTCTTTCTGTCGGCCTTATTCCCGAAAACGAGCTTACAAGAGAAGCGGGTATTGACCTTGACCCCGTCACAAGCGGAGCTGTTGTTGATGAATCCCGTCAGACAACTCAGCCCGGTGTGTTTGCCTGCGGCAATGTTCTGCACGTGCACGACCTTGTTGACTATGTTACGCTTGAAAGCTACTGTGCGGGCGAAGGCGCGGCAAAATATGTTCTCGGTTCCGCGCCGGAGAAAAAATATATCTCAACAAAGGGCGTCGGCGGAGTGAGATATATTGTTCCTCAAAAGGTAAATCTGAACGCGGGCGAAGATGTAAAACTGTATTTCAGAGTCGGCAGAGTCTATAAAGGCGCAAGCGTTGTTGTGAAGTATAACGGCTATGAGATCATGCGCCGCAAAAAGCCCAGGCTCGCTCCCGGCGAAATGGAAAATGTTATTTTAAAAGAATCTGAACTTCAGAAATTTGCCGAAGGCGGACTTGTCGAAATATCTGTGGAGGAATAAGCCATGACAAAAAATATAATCTGCGTCGCGTGCCCTATGGGCTGCGGTATTACCGTTGAAATAAACGACAGCGGCGAAATTCTTTCCGTAACAGGCAACACCTGTAAACGCGGTGACGCCTATGCGAGAACCGAATGCACCAACCCCGTGCGCAGCCTTACAACCACCGTAAAAGTTTCGGGCGGCACTCATCCGGTTGTTCCGTGCAAATCTGCGGACGCTCTGCCGAAAGGCAAAATTATCGAATGCGCCCGGGCGCTTCGCGACATTGAAATAAAGGCTCCTGTGAAAATAGGAGATGTAGTGTGTGCAGATATTCTCGGAACAGGTGTTGACATTGTGGCAACCAACCACTGCCCGGAGGGCTGATTATGACTGTAATTTGCGAATACTGCGAAAGCGTTGTTGAAATAACAGGCAACCATAACTGCCCTTTCTGCGGAGCGACTCTGAGAAACGCCATTCTCAATGAAGCAAAAAGAATACGTGAGGAACAGGACGAGTTTGAGAAAAAGCAGAAGCTCGAGCAGCAGGAGCTCGAGCAGCAGGAGGAAAACGAGAGAATACTCGATTTTGCTCTTTCGGTTTTAGGCGGTTCAACAGGAAGATCCCTTTTGCGCCGTGCCGCAAAACAGGCAATTAAAAAGTTTTAAAAAATCAGCCCCTCCGAAAAACTCCGGAGGGGCTTTTGGCTGGGGTGGCGCGATTTGAACGCACGAATGAAGGAGTCAAAGTCCTTTGCCTTACCGCTTGGCGACACCCCAATATATTGCATTATTATAAAAAAAGCGCAGTTAACTGCGCACTGTTGTTAAATGGGGTGGTTAGTGGGATTCGAACCCACGACCTCCAGGGCCACAACCTGGCACTCTAACCAACTGAGCTATAACCACCATAATGGCGCGCTTGGAGGGACTCGAACCCCCGACCCACTGCTTAGAAGGCAGTTGCTCTATCCAGCTGAGCTACAAGCGCAAAATTGGAGCGGGTGATGGGAATCGAACCCACACAACCAGCTTGGAAGGCTGGGATTCTGCCATTGAACTACACCCGCAATCAGCATTTGGTATTATAGCAAAAGCTTATTCTTATGTCAAGAACTAAATTCAGTATTATTTATATATATTTTATTTAAAAATTTACATTTATTTAATGCAATTATGCCTGTTATGTTATAAAATAGTATTCGGTGATAAAATGCTCGGTTATATAAAAGTTTTCAAACCGGAATTGAAAATCAGAGAATATGAAGTTTACAGGGGTGTTTACTGCTCTTTGTGCAGAAATCTCGGAAGAAGATACACCCCTTTTGCTCAGATTTTTTTAAGCTATGATTTCACTTTGCTCGCTTTGCTGATTTTATCATTAAAAAAAGACTGTTGCGGTTTTGAAAAATGCCGCTGCCCGTACAACTTAACAAAAAAGTGTTTGAAGTATTCGGACAAAAACATTTTCGACAAGTGTTCGGACGCTCTTATTATCACTGTGTATTATAAGATTCTGGACAATCTTCATGACAGAGGTCTGAAGAATCGGTTGCTTGCCGTTTTATGCTTTCCTTTTGTTTTTTTCGCGCACAAAAAAGCCTCGTGCCTATCGCCGGAGATTGAAAAAGCGGTAGGCGTCGCGGTAAAAGCTCAGTTCAAAGCGGAAGAGTTACCTGATACCGGAGTTGATGAAGCCGCGCATCCGACGGCCGAGGCTCTCTCGCTCCTGTTCGCGCTGTTTGCCGATGAAGAAAACCGCGGAGCCGTTAAACGTTTCGGATATATGACCGGACGGCTTGTTTATATGCTTGACGCGGCGGATGATGTGAAAGAAGACATAAGGTTGAACAACTTCAATCCTTTTAAAATATATTATGATGAAAACAACACCGGCGGATTTGCCGAAAAAGTCAAACCGATTATAAACGGAACCGCGAATGAAATGTACGGTTCTTTTGAGAAAATCAAAATATACAGATACAAAAACATATTTGAGAATATTTTGATTTACGGTATTAAAGCTTCCGAAAATAAAGTATTTTCAAAATATAACCCTAAAACCGTATCCGTCAACGAGGAGGAAAAGCAATGAACAGCCCTTACTCAATGCTTGATCTGCCGGAAGGCGCGCCACTGAATCAGGTTAAGGCTTCATACAAAAGGCTTCTTGCGCAGTACAGCGCCATTGAAAATGAGGAGGTGCGCAACCGCATACTGAGCCAGCTTGACTCAGCCTATGATTCGATAATTCTTTCACGCGCGGGCGGAGCAAGTGACAGCGGCGGCAAAAACACATATTTTCGCGATTACTCGGATATTGTCAACAAAATAAACACAGGCAGAATTGAAGACGCGGAAACGCTGCTCGACGGTGTTCCGAAAAGAGAGAGAGAAGCGCAGTGGTATTACCTCAAAGGAAGAATTCAGCACTCACGCGGATGGCTTGAGGAAACTTATAAAAACTTCAAGACGGCATACGAAAAGGAACCGGAAAACGAGGAGTATAAAAACGCGTACCAAAACGCCGCTGACGCAAGAAACGGGAATGACGCCCGCGATCGCGATAACGACACCGGGGGCTACAATGCTTCATGCTGCAACTGCGATGACTTTGACGGATGCGGCGGTTGCGACTGCTGCAGTATCTGCACCGGCCTTATGTGCATGGACGCCTGCTGTGACTGCGAGCCCTGCGATTGCAACTGCAACTGATTCGGAGGAAGTGTTTTGAAACAAAGTTCTAAATGCGCAATAGGCGGAATAATTTCGGCACTGTCGCTCGTTATGATGATTTCTGTTGCGATAATACCGTTTTTAACATACGCTCTGCCTGCCGCCGCCGGATTGCTGATTGTTCCCGTTGTTATTGAAATTGATAAAAAGTGGGCGTTGGGAGTTTATGTAACGGTTTCAATTCTTGCGATACTGCTTGTTCCCGACAAGGAGGTTGCTGTTATGTATGCCGCCTTTTTCGGTTATTACCCGGTTATAAAAGCGGTTTTTGAAAAACATCTGCCCGCGGCTTTAAGCTATCTTTTAAAGGCGGTTTGTTTTGCGGGCGCAATGTTATCTTCATATTATCTGATGATTAAATTTATGGGGCTGGAATTGGATGAGCTTGAAGAGTTCGGCGCTTTTGCCGTTCCGCTTTTGCTCGGAATGGGGCTTGTCGCGTTTATATTGTATGATTTTGTTTTAACACGGTTCGTTATTATTTATGACAGAAAATGGAGAAAATATTTTAAAAGGTATTTTAAATAAAGATTGTTTTTTACGCTTTGCGGTTTTATAATTAAAACAATCTACTGAATACGAGGTGGTCAGTTTGAAAAAAGACAATATCAGAATAGGTGTTATAGGTTTAAGCGGCAGGGGCAGCGGTATGTTGGGCGAGTTGCTTGATGTTCAGGGCGTTACCGTGCCCGCCGTTTGTGACAAATATGAAGACAGGGCTCAGAATGGCAAAAAAATCGTGCTGGAAAAAGCCGGATACAATGCCGACGCATACACAGATTACAAGGAGCTTCTTGCGAGAAATGACATTGACGCCGTTATGATTTCCACCACCTGGATTACGCATGCCAGAATAGCTGTTGACGCTATGCGGGCAGGCAAGCACGCGGCGATTGAAGTCGGCGGCGCCGCCTCAACAGAGGAGTGCTGGCAGATGGTCAGAACCTCAGAGGAAACAGGCAAGTTCTGTATGCTGCTTGAAAACTGCTGTTATGACCGCAATGAGATGGCGCTGTTCAATATGGTAAAGCAGAACCTTTTCGGTGAAATTGTGCATATGGAAGGCGGTTATCAGCATGACCTGCGTGATGAAATATGTTTGGGCAGAGAAAACCGCCACGGCAGATTATTCAATTTTCAGCACAGAAACGGGGAGCTCTACCCCACGCATCAGCTCGGCCCTATCTCAAAGGCGCTTTCAATCAACAGAGGCAACCGTTTTCTCACCCTTGTGTCAATGGCATCCAAATCACGCGGACTCAATGAATGGATAAAGAAAAACAAAGGCGAAGATTATGATTTAGCGAATTATCCTTTTAATCAGGGCGATATTGTCACAACAATGATTAAGTGCGCCCGCGGCGAAACAATAGTTCTTACCCATGACTGCTCACTGCCGAGAGCATACTCACGCGCCTACCGTATTCAGGGCACAAAGGGCATTTATATGGAGGACGGCAACAGAATTCATCTTGAAGACTACACGGAAAACACCGAAGAGGACGGATGGATGCATTCCTGGGAGGATTTTGAGAAATACCGTGAAAAATACGAGCATCCCCTTTGGCGGAAATATACAACGGAAGGTGTTCACGGCGGCCACGGCGGAATGGATTTTCTTGTTCTGAACGCTTTTGCGGAAGCGGTGAGGGAAGACGACGCGCCCCCCATTGATGTTTATGACACCGCGGCATGGATGGCGGTAACCTGCCTTTCCGAGCAGTCAATCGCTATGGGCAGCCACCCCGTTCCCGTTCCCGATTTCACAAACGGAATGTGGATTGACCGCGAGCCTTATCGCAGGGGTATGTACTGCCTTGAAGAGGTTTGCAATGATTATTTTTCAACAGAAGGGAATAAGGAATGAGTTATTATATAGGTATTGACGGTGGAGGAACCAAAACCGCGTTTGCCCTTTTCAACGAAAAGAAAGAAATTCTTTTTGAGCATAAGGGTCCCGGAAGCAACCACGAAAACCTTGAATCCTCTTTTGACGGCGCTTCAGACATTATAATCGAAGGCGTCACCGCCCTGTGTGAAAAAGCCGGCATATCCCTTGAATGTGTTGACTACACCCTTATGGGGCTCGCCGGTATAGACCACACTTACCAGCACGATGAAATGGCAAAGCGGTTAACAGCGAAAGGTCTTAAGAATTTTTCCATATATAACGACGGCTTCATTGTTGTGAAAGCCGGCTCGCAAACAGGGGCGGCAATAGGATATAACTGCGGAACCGGTGTTTGCTGCAACGCCGTTGATTCAGAAGGAAAGATGCTTCAGCTTGCCGGTCTGGGCGATTTCACCGGTGATTTTTGCGGCGGTGTATGGATAGCCGGGCAGACATTCCGCCTGATTTATGATGACATTTACGCTATGGGTGAAAAAACGGTATTGTCGGAAAAGGCTTTTAAAACATTCAACCTCAAAAGCCGTGAAGAATTCCTTGCCCTTGTTGCGAAGCTTGAGGATGAGAACAACGACGATTATATAAGACCGTTTCTTGACATATTCTTTGAAGCGGTTGAGGAAGGCGACAAGCCCGCGCTGGGAATTGTTGAGCTTATGTCTGACAGAGGCGCGCTGTTCATCTCCGCGCTTGCCAAACAGATGAAATTTGACGGTGACGAGATTGAAGTTGTTTTGTCCGGTTCAATAAATGTAAAACTTGCCAATCCTTTTTATATAAAGCTGCTCAAAGAAAAGGCTCAGAAGCTCAGCCCGAAAAAGCTGAAATTCATTGAGCTGAAATCAGCACCGGTTACCGGATGTATAAACTGGATTATGCAGGAATATATTAAATGAAAAGAGATTAATGATATGAAAGAAATCAATGTGGCTATTATCGGCTCCGGCAGCACATACTGCCCTGAACTGATAGACGGTTTTTTAAAAGCGCAAGACAGCCTTAAACTTAAAAGAATTGCCTTTATGGATATTGATGAGCGCAAGAGAACCATTGTGGGCAACCTTTGCATTCGTATGTTAAAACACGCGGGAATTGACTGTGAGACAATACTTACGGATGACCTTGACACCGCTTTAAAAGGCGCTGACTTTGTTGTGACACAGATAAGAGTCGGCAAACTTCCCGCAAGGCACCTTGACGAAACCATTCCGCTCAAATACAACCTCATCGGTCAGGAAACAACCGGCATAGGCGGATTTTTCAAGGCTCAGAGAACAATCCCCGTAATAAAAAATATCTGCGAAAGAATTGAAGCTGTATGCCCGGACGCCTGGCTTATCAATTTCACAAACCCTTCCGGTATTATTACCGAGTTTGTTCTGAACAATACCAATGTAAAGTGCATAGGTCTTTGCAATGTTCCGATTGATATGATTGATGACACAAAAGAAGACCTCGGCGAGGAAATAGATTACACCTATGTAGGCCTTAACCATTTAAGCTGGATGACAAGCGTAAAGGTAAACGGCGAGGAAAAAATCGAGCAGCTGCTCGCGGAAGGCTTTACGCCGAAGGTTATGGCGAACATAAAAGACGACGGCTTCTCGCTCGAAACACTGCGCGCCATTCACGCAATTCCGTCATCCTACCTTCAGTATTATTACTGCAGAAACGCAAAGCTTGAGCATTTGCTTCACTCTGAAAAAAGCAGGGCTCAGGTCTGTATGGAAATTGAGGAAGAACTGCTTGAAATGTACTCCGACGAAGGGCTTTATATCAAACCGGCTCTGCTTGACCAAAGGGGCGGCCACAAATATTCGCTTGTGGCGGTTAATCTTATTAACGCTATTGCCAACGATATAAACGACAAACAGGTTGTAAACATCAAAAACGGCAACACGCTGCCCTTCCTGAAGCCCGATGATGTGATTGAGGTTGCCGCAATAATAGGCAAAGACGGCGCAAAAGCCGTACCGGTAGGCGAAGTTACCAACAGGCACATAATCGGCCTTATGAGAGTAGTCAAAGAGTATGAAAACTACACCGTAAAAGCAGGAAGAGACGGCGATGAGGAGGCGGCGCTCAACGCCCTTCTTATACACCCGCTTATCGGAGACTGGGAAGCGGCTCACAAATGCTTTGAGGAAATGAAGGAAGCTCACAAACAGTATCTGCCGCAGTATTTTAAAAACTGAATACAGAATAAACAAACCTCTGTTTAAGCTTAACGCCTGAACAGAGGTGATTTTTTAATATTTTTATTCTATTCCCGCCGATTCTTTATATCTGAGCACGCCCTCGGCCAAAGTCATATCATAGGGAGTGGTTATTTTAAAATTAAAGAATTCTCCGGTAACAATATGGATGGGAATATCCTGAACAAAGCAAACTTTTGTTGTTTCGGTAAGCTTTTTTCTTGTTTCGGAATCAAGTGATTCAAATGCTTTAATCAATGTTTTTATTCTGAAACCCTGCGGACTCTGCCCGGCGAACAGAACGCTTCTGTCGGGCATTCCCGAAACACTCTTTTTGTCATCCGAACGGATAATTGTATCATTGACAGGAATAACCGTGTTGCAAACATCGCAATAATGCAATTCGTTTATAACATCGTTGATAATTCTTTTTGTCGCGAAAGGTCTGACGGCATCGTGAATAAGAACAATGTCATCTTCATTTATAACATTATTGTTTTTTATTGAGTCAAGAATGTTAAGCAGGGTGCCTTCTCTGTCTTCACCGCCGCGGCAGATATGAAGCCTTTCATCTTTTCCGATGAACTGCTTTATCTGGTTTATCGCAAGATCATACCAGTCGCCGTTGGCGCCTATCCAGAGTTCCTCTATTCTTTCATCCGCGAACATCGCTCTGATGCTTCTTATAAGAATGGGCACTCCGCCGACTTCAAGAAACTGTTTGGGAACAGGTGAATTGAGCCTTGTTCCGGTTCCGCCCGCCAATATGGCGCAATAAACTTTACCGATTTTTTTCATTAAGCAATAAGGCAAAAATTCATTTTGCCCTTTCCTCCTCGCGTTTTAATAAGCATCTGACGGGTATTTTCTGAATTGCCGTAAACGGCAGTGAGAACGGTTTAAGTGAGAGAATTACGGTAACGGCAACGGCTATGCCGAAAACCATCGGCAGACCGTATTCCATTTCATCAAATATTTTCCACCATGCCAGAGTTTTGTCAATCCAGCAAAGATAAAGGAACCTGTGAAGAATGTAAACGGCAAGGGTTCTTGAGCCGAACCTTGTGAAAAACACTTTAACTCTCGGTACTATGGCAAAAAACGAGGCACCTGTTACAAATGCGAGCGCGTAAAACAAAAGGCGGCTGAGCCAGACCAGACCGTATTGCATATCAACAACCGGCATAACATTTTCATAAGAATTTGAGCAGGTAATTATTCTGCCAGGGTAGTATTCATCCAGAAGAACTATTACACATACGCATATTGTAAACAAAGGGATGGAAATAAAACGAATGTATGTATTGTTAAGCTTGCCGATAAGTTCCGGTGTGCAAAAGTAGCCTGCCATAAAGAACGGAAAATGAACGAACACTCTCGATAAAGACAAATCGTGGCCGACATTGGCGTCATATCCGATTATCAGTCCGATAATTATTCCGGCGATAATCACCGCGGCGCCTTTGAATTTTGAAAAAAACGGCAGCACAAGATACCAGACGCCGAGGCACATAAGAAACCACAGCGATGACCTTGCGGAAACAATGCTGAAGCCCACTGACCGGTTGTGCAGAACAAACTTTTCAAACAGGGAAACGAAAAGCTGCGAAAACAGATACAGCATAAAATATGAAAAAGCCCTCTGAACTTTCAGGCTGCCGTTTGCGCCGATATATCTTTTTGAAAAAAAGCCCGAAATAAAAATCATCAAAGGCATATGAAAAGTGTTAATCGTTTTCCACAATATGCCTATCGCGCCGTATTCGGTTTGAAAAGGCGAGACAGCGTGGGCAAGAACAACAAGAAAAATCAGAATAAACTTGGCGTTGTCGTAAAAATACAGCCTGCCCTTTTCATCCATAAACCTGCTTTGAGGTTTTTCGGGTTTAAAAACAGCTCCTTTTGCCATACAGCTCTACTCCTTATTACCGGGCATATATTTCTCTTTCTTTTCCAAAAACATTTTTTCAATTTCATCCGTTGACATTTCAGCGTATTTGCCGAGGCTGTAACTGTAAATAAAATGGTGTGATTTTCTTGTAGTGACCGGAGGCATCTTCATATAGTCGCCGAAATGACAAACCAGGTAATCCTCCCAGTGCGCCATTGTAGGCAGCATCATACCCTCAAACTCAAGGTAAACGGGCTCACCCCAATATTCTTTCGGAAATCTTTCCTGCTCGTAAGTGTAAATGCTTGCGGGGAGGCAGACCCAGCTTGAGGTTTCTTCGGTGGAATATTTTTTTGCCCAGCGTTCCCAGTTCTTTTTAATAAACCATCTCGGAACAAATCTTAAAATCGAACAACAGATATATCTCTTTATCTTTTTGCCTGTTGAAAAATCGAAAACAGGGAACGGTCTTGCTTTTTCGAGCATACAGGAGCGCCAGAATTTACATTTACGCTCGTGTTCAAGGCGCTTCTTTTCATCATCGGGACTGCCTTCAAGGGCAAGAATATCAAGAAACACTGCGCCTTTACGCCAAAAAGTGGTAAAATCCGTGCCTTTAATCTCAATTCTGTTATGGCAAAACGGCACACAGTCTTTATCAAGATAAAACTCATCGGGAAGTTCTTTTTGAGCGACTTTTATGAACCTGTCGTAATCCGGCCTCGGCATTGTTATATCAATGTCATCATCCCACGGAATAAAGCCCTTGTGCCTTACCGCTCCGAGAATAGATCCGCCCGCGATATAATAAGTTAAATTGTATTTTTTGCAGATTCTGTCAAGCTCAAGCAAAAGCATAAGAACCAGAAGCTGGATTTTTCTTATATCGGAAGGCGCGACCTCCGCGACCTTTCTTTTATTCTGCCGTTTTTTGCCCATGAGCAAAAGTTTTCTTTTTAAAAGAGCTTTTGCGTATATCGGTGAGCAAATAATCTTTTCGATAATGTTTTTAAAGTCCCACGGTGAGGTAATCCACTTGTGTATTCTGACCGCCCTGCGCACAAGCGCGTGGTTACGGAACTTAAGAACATTGTGATTATATCCTTCAAACCTCTTCATAGCGCCGGTTAAATTAAAAACCGAAGTGCTTTTATTGGATATATTTACCCTTGAATCAAGTCTGATTTCATTATTGAAGAGGCAGTTTATCAAATAATAAGATTCGCTCAGCGCATAGTGGAGATATTTCCTTTTGGGAATGCCGAGCGCCTGTTCCGTTTTATCAAGGCTTACACCGCTGAACAAGAGCATCGCAGTTATTTCAAAACCGGTAAAGATTCCTTTTTTAACGGATTTGACCGCGTCTTCCGGAGTAAGCCCTTTTTTCAGCAATTTTTCAATGACATTAATAAACTGAAATCTGTTTGCAAGAGCGTTACTGCCCGCAAAGATGCCCGAATTTTTAAACCCGTCCAATATGTTCTCAACAGAATAGCCTTTTAACAGCATTGTGCCGAAAATGTCACCGTATGAATAACCTTCCGAGAGCTTTTCGGCAAAAAATCTCTCCGTCTTTTTACAGTTTGAAGGCAGCGCTTTGCTCAACTGTGTGAGCGTTAAGCTGGCCCGGCTGACTTTTTCTTCAAACCTTTTTTCTGTATCAATGAAAAGGTTTTCCCATTCCTCAACTATTGACGAGCGCACGGACTGAGACAGATTGAGCCTTGCCTTTTCACGGTAGTTCTCTCTTTCGGTTTTATCCATATACTTGTCAAGAAGATTAAACACATTCTGAATATCGAAGGCGTTTGCGTACTCCACGGGCATAGAACAGCCGCTGTATTCGGCGTCAAGCGCGAGAATGGCGGGAATGCCGGCGGTAACGGATTCCATAACAGTCTGCGGCATATGCTCACAATGCGCGTAAGTAATGCTGACGCCTGCCGTTCGCAAAGCTCGAAGGGGTTTAAGAACTTTTTGCTCGATTGTAAAAGAGTCGCCGAGCCCGCTGCCTTCGACATACTCAATCAGTTTTTTCGAAGATTCCGAAACCTTGACGGAATTCATAAGAATCATACGCATAACCGCGTCGGGGTATTTCTTGTGAATCAAGGCAAAGGCGGCTATGATGTTTCGAACATTATGACCGGAATAGTTGGAAAAAAACGCGATTTCTCTGTTTTCAAGGCCTGAAGGCGAAACCTCACTTGTATCGTAAGGGAAAAAGAAAGGAATATTTTTGCAGTTTTCGGCGCCTATCCCTTCAAATATTTCATTGTCTTTCTCGCATGGTGTAACAACGGCGTCACAACCTTTAAGCGTGTTTGCAAACATTACGGAAAGATTCTGCGCGCCGGAAGAAACAGGCTGAAACGGCGTGGATGTCTGATAAAGGACAACCGCCCTGCCGAGAGATTTGGCGGCAAGATAGCACTGATACATCCTTTTGGTAAATCCGCCCCAAAGAACAACCGTTTTTGCGGGGATTGAACCGAGAACTCTCAGGAATGAAACGGACGACGGCATACCGTCATTTTCAAGATTGGCAAGAACATGGCGCTCAACATTATCCGCGGTGATATAATCATCGCCCGCAGGCGCGCCGTAGGTGATAAGATGAACTTTATAACCGTTTTCGGACAAAGCGCTCATCAACGAGGCGAGTGACTGCGCACACGCGGTTGAATTTAAAGAATAAGAATAAAAAACAACTGTTTTTTCATCAAATGAAGTTATCCTTTTTCCGTTATCATTTACCGAAACAGGCATATTTCAATTTCCTTTCAATCAGCTGATTTGATTCGCAGATAAGATCCCCGCGAAACAGGTTTGTCGCAGGCAAAGCTGAACTCCATTGTAGGATGAGGCGCGCTGTCGATATGTTCCCCCTGCGCGTTTCTCAGATCCGCAACTTTTATTTCATAAGGCTTAACGCCCTTTTCCATAACCTCAATTAAATCGCCTTCAAAAAAGCGGTTGCGCTGGGTACCGTACAGCCTGCCGTTTTCTGTTTTTTCGGCAATCGCGGCAACGCTCCACTCACGGTTGTAACCGCCTTTAAAAGAAATGTTCGCCTCAATGTTTGGAGCGTCAAAATAAAAACCGGTACAATAGTCTCTGTAGCTTATCTTTTTTAATTCGTCAACAATCCATTCAGACGGTTTGAATCCGCGGTCAAACCCGGATTGCTCAAATTCATCCACAGCGCATCTGTAAGCGTTTGTAACAGCCGAGGTGTAGTATGCCGATTTGGCTCTGCCCTCGATTTTGAAACTTGTAATGCCTGCTTCATATAACTGCGGAATATGCTCAATCATACACATATCTTTTGAGTTGATAATATAAGTACCCGAAGAGTCATCCTCAATCGGAAAATACCGGCCGGGCCTTGTCTCTTCGCAAAGAGCGTATTTCCAGCGGCAGGGCTGAGCACAGTCGCCGCGGTTTGAATCCCTGCCCGTCATATAATTTGAAAGCAGGCACCTGCCCGAAAATGAAACGCACATAGCACCGTGAACAAAACACTCAATATCAAGTTCTTTCGGCGTTTTCGCTCGTATTTGCGATATTTCATACAGCGACACCTCTCTTGCGAGAACAACACGCTTTGCGCCCATATCATAAAAAGCTCTCGCGCAAGCGTAATTTGTTATGCCCGCCTGTGTTGAAATATGAATTTCTTTTTGAGGAGCGTATTTTTTTATACATTCCAGAACGCCGATGTCCGTTACAATATAAGCGTCAACACCCGCGTCTGCTGTCTGCTCAATAAAACCGGGCAGAATGTCAATTTCACTGTTTCTCGGCACGGTATTGCAGGTAAGGTAAATCTTCACATTATGTGAGTGGGCGTAATCGCAGGCTTTTTTAAGTTCCTCTGCGCTGAAATTCGCGGGTCCGCTTCGCATACCGAACGATGTCGCGCCGAGATATACCGCGTCGGCACCGAAATGAACAGCGCCAAGCAATCTTTCAAAATCTCCCGCGGGGGAAAGAATTTCCGGCTTAGGGTAGTTAAGTTTCATATAAACATTCCAATACTAACCGTTGTTTTTGCGAAGAACTTCAAGAAGGTTTCTGTCATGCTCCGCATTGGTGGTGGCAAGATAAATCTGGCCTGAATTATCGTGGCAGAAATAATAGTAGTTTGTTTCCTCCGGATAAAGAGCCGCTTCAATGGCGTCAATGCCGGGATTGCATATCGGCCCTTCCGGGAGACCTCTTATTGACGATGTGTCATAATAAGCGAGATAGGCCTGTGCCTGAACGCTTGTAACATTGGGCTTAACATATTTTTCAATATAGTTTGCCGTTGCGTCGCAGCCGAGCGTTGGGTATGAAATTGAGTGATTAAGGCGGTTATGAATAACGGATGAAACAACAGGCATCTGTTCTTTACTGCCTGCTTCGCGCTGGATGATTGAGGCTATGGTAATAACCTCATCCATCGTGAGCCCAAGCTCCTCCGCCCGCTTTGCGTACTCATTGCTCCATTTTGACTCAAAGTTCGCGAGCATTTTGCGTATAATGGTGTTTGCGTCGCATTTTTCATAAAATTCATAGGTATCGGGGAAAAGGTAACCTTCAAGTTTGAAAACCCTGTTTGAACTGTCGGTAATGTTTTTGATGAAATCAAAGTCATAATCGGCACCCTTGAGAGCGGCTATCAGCTCCTCTTTTTTGCAAATCTCGAAATTCTCGAGTTTTTCAAACATCTGGTAGGTAGTCCAGCCCTCCTGGAAAAAGACATTTACGGTTTTCTCGGTTTCCTGAACCTCCTGAAATTCCATAAGGTAAGCTTCAAAGCCGAGGTTTTTCTTAACATAATACACTCCGCTTAAAAACACCATTTCGTTGGGGTCATCGTTAAACACCTTGTTTTTAAGATTGAAAAACAGTTTGCAGAACCATTTCTGGTGAATAAGCTTGTTTTCAGAAAGGATGTCGATAACATCATCCGCGGTGCAGTCATTGGGTATGGTAACCACAACAGATTCATCTGTTCTTGTTATTGCGAGAACATCATTCAGGCAGGAGATGCCGAGGAAAGACAAAAACAGTGTGCAGGCAAGCACGGCGCTGATAAACCTCAAAGCAAAGCCGGACTGAGAAACAGGCCTTTTCTTTTTTGACGGTTTTTCTTTTTTAACGGGCTTTACGGCGGCCTTGTTTTTTGGCTTAACCTGTTTTTGAGGCACGGATTTTCTTTTTTGTTCCGCGGGCTTTTCAATATTGTTTGCAGGTACGCCGTTTGAGAAATAAACGCCTCCCCTGCTTCTGGGGTTTTTGTTTTCCGGCTCAACAGGCGGAACAATATCTTCGCTGTCATCAAACGTAACAACAAATTTTTTCTTTTCAGGCTGTTTTTCACTTACATTTATGGGACCCAGCGAAAAAGATTTGGGTGCAGCCTGCTTGGGCTTCTCAAAAGAAATCTCGGTTTCTTCAAACAAAGAATCTCCGGTGAAACGAACCGTTTCATCGGAATCAAAACTAAACCCGTCAAGATCACCGAGGCCGAAATAATCTTTTTCACCAAAAGGATTGTTCCGGTTGTTTTTATTGTCATCCATAAAGTTTTTCATCCTTCGGAAATATTATATAAATTTAAACCCGCAAAAATATAAACACAGAATACGCGGTTTGCGTTTTAAAAGTTAATAACACCGTTTTCGGTGATTACGGCGTCGATAAGCACATCGTGCTGTTCACAGGGTATTTCATCAAATAAAAACCCGGAAAAACACAGACCCGCGGTTTTTACGGAGTGTTCGCTCAGAAACCTGTCATAAAACCCGCCTCCGTAACCGAGCCTTGCCCCTCTTTTGTCAAAACAAAGGGCGGGAACAACGCAGATTGCGCGCGAAAACTCCTCAACCGCTTCGCATTTTGCCGTATCCGGCGCGGGAATACCGTATTTGCCGCTAATGAGGTCGGAGCGTGATTTTATATAATAAAAATTCATTTTTCCATTCTTCCCGCAGACAGGCAGAGCAACTTTTTTACCGTTCAAAAAGCAACGATCAATTATTGATTGCGTATCGATTTCTCCCTTAACCGAGTAATAAACCAGAACCGTTTGACTTTCGGCAAAAACAGGGTATGAAATCAGATTGTTGAAAATCCTGTTTTCAAATTCGGCTCTTTGCCCGGCATTAACGGAATCACGCTTTTCAATAATTTCTTTTCTTAAAGTCTTTTTATCCGATGTCGCGCCTAACATAATCAGATTGCGCACTGAAGCGAAGCTCTGAGTTTCGCGGCGTCGGCTTCACCTTTAACGGCTTTGACAATTTCAAGGCCGAAAAGAACGGCGCAGCCCATTCCTATGCCTGTAATAATGTTTGCGTCTGCGCAAACAAAGCCGCCGGGCACCGTTGCGCCGTCAAGCTCATCCTCAAAGCCCGGGAAACAAACAGCCTTTTTACCTTTGAGCACACCGGCGTGCCCCAAAATTGACGGGGCGGCGCAGATGGCACACATAAAAAGCGAGTTTTCAGCGCAGTATTTTATCGCGTTTTGTACATTTTTATCTTTCTCGAGGTTCAGCGTTCCCGGCATTCCTCCGGGAAGAACTATACCTTCAAGTTCAGAGTTGAGATTTATCGCATCGGCCGGAATATCGCAAATAATTTTCACATTGTGAGAACCGGTTATTTCAGTTGAGCCGACACCCGCGGTAACGGTGTTTATCCCCGCCCTGCGCATAACATCAAGCGTCGCAAGCGCTTCAACCTCTTCGGTTCCGTCTGCCATAAACAGATAAAACATAGCTTTCTCCTTTTATTCAAGCGGCAGCCCGAAAAAGGCGCCGTCAATTTTTTCAATAAGCTTTTTCGTCCGTTCGGTTACCGCCAAAGCCATGGCGTTATTTGAAACCTCGAAAACATCATCCGTTTCAAAATCGAGCGGAGCGTTGATTATCAGTCTTTCCGCTCCGGAAAAATCAAAAACGGCGTTTAACAGGCCGCGGTTTTCCCCGCCCCGCGCGCAAATTTCAATAACACGGCAGACATTTTCGCCAACCGGTCTGAAAAGCGCGTAGCCCGAACCGTCGCAAATAAAACCGCCGTCGGAAAAAACATTTTCATCTGCGGCATATTTCAACGCGTCGTTATCCCACAAAAAGCAGTCGGAACCCGTAAGATTTTTATTTCTGAACCCGGAAATATCTTTTTGCGCCTCAGGAAAAGCCGTTTCAACCGAGCGTTCACGGGAATAATCGCGCCTGTTGACGGTAATGATTTTTTCAGAAAACACGGGCTTATATGAAAATCCGGAATAATACTCAAAAAGATGTTTGTCTGCGGGAACAAGGCAGATGAAATCCGTTTTTCTTTTTTTCGCTTCGATTTCCGTATATTTCAGCAATTCGCCCATAATCCCTTTTCGTCTGAAAGATGGGTGTGTGCAGGCGGCGTAAAGATAATATGAAGGATATTCTTCGCCGTTTACTCTGAAAACGCCTTCAAGCAAAAAAAGCTGCGCGACCGCCCTGCCGTTCAAACTGTAAACAAAAGTATTTTCGGGAACAAATCTGCGTGAAAAGAAAAAATCAATATATTCTCTGTCATCGCCGAAGCAGGTTTTCCAGAGTTCTTTGAGTTCGTTGACATTCGATTTTTCTGCCGTTGTTATCATAAAACTTTTTTCACACAGTTGAAGATTTCATCCGAAATTGCCTCAATGCTTTTTATTGAATCACCCTGCGCGCAGGAAATTCTGTTCCATCCGAGTTTTTTACATGAATAATCCGCTGTTATTCTGCATTGAGACAGATAATCCGTATTGACCTCATGAATATCTTTTTTTTCTTCATCGCCGTTGTATCTGCCCGTCATAAGTTTTTGAGAAGCCTCTACGGGCATATCGAGATAAACAACACAGTCGGGTGCCGGAACACCGAGTTTTACATATTCATAATCCTCAAGCCATGACAGAAAAGAATCGTAATCTTCTTTTTTGACTTTTGTGAGCTGGTGATATGCGTTGGATGTTGTATATCTGTCAGCGAGGATGATTTTGCCCGAAAGATAGTCGTCCTTCCAAAAGCAGTTATAACTCACATAGCGGTCAACCGCGTAAAACGAAGAAGCCGCGTAAGCGTTGACACAATCCGGGTCGGAGCCGAACCTTCCGCCGAGATACATTTTTACAAGCTCGCTGGATTTGTCCTCATAATTCGGCAGTTTAATCTGCCTGACCTGCAAGCCTTCGTCGCAGAGCCTGTTTTTTAAAATATTAAGCTGAGTTGATTTGCCGCTGCCGTCAAGCCCTTCTATTACAATAAGTTTGCCTTTCATTATGCCTCCGATTTCGCATATTAACAGATATTAGAATTATAACAAATAGTGTGCAATACTTCAAGTAAATTATATATAAATTTAATATTATTATTTTTTTATAAATTTATGTAAATTGCTGTTTATTTTTTTCGGGTTATCAATTATAATATTAAAAAATTATTTTGGAGACTACTATTATGTTTGAGATAGATGAACTGTTGAAAAAGGTAAGAAGGGTACATTTCATCGGCATCGGCGGTTCGGGAATGTGCCCCATTGCCGAAATTCTGCACGAAAAAGGCTATATAATTTCCGGTTCCGACAATAATGAAACCGACACTCTTGCGAGGGTACGCGCAATGGGCGCAAAGGTAACATTGGGGCAGAAGGCGGAAAACATTGTAGGCGCCGAACTGATTATCTACACATCGGCAATTCTGCCCGGCAACCCCGAACTTGAAGCCGCGAAAAACTCCGGTATTCCGCTGTTTGAAAGAAATGACATTCTGGGCGCGATAACGAGAATATTCTCCGACTGTATGGGAATCAGCGGCACTCACGGCAAAACAACAACAAGCGCGCTTCTCACACAGATTCTTATTGAGTGCGGCAAAAGCCCTTCCGCGGTTATCGGCGGCAAGCTCCCGCTTACCGGCACAAGCGGAATTGTCGGAACAAGCGAGCATATGGTTTGCGAGAGCTGTGAATACCGCGACCATTTTCTTAAACTCACACCCGATGTCGCGGTTATTCTGAATGTTGACGAAGACCATCTCGAATATTTCAAAAACCTTGACAATATCAAAAAATCCTTTGTGAAATTCGCGGGATACGCCACAAAAAAAATCGTTTACAACGGCGATGACGAAAACACCCGCAGCGTTATCGAAACCGTCAGAAAGGCGAGTGACAAGCCGGCCGTTTCTTTCGGCTTTGACAATTCAAACGACTATTATGCCGACAATGTTGAAACAGTAAACGAATACTCAAGCTTTGATGTTATGCACAATTCCGAAAATCTCGGCAGGGTTCGGCTTTCAATTCCGGGCAGGCATAACATTTACAATGCCATTGCCGCCTTTGTTTGCGCACTGCACACCGGCGCCGAGCCTGCCGAAATTATAACAGCCATAACGCATTTCAGAGGAGCGGGCAGAAGGTTTGAGATTCTTGATGTTATTGACGGCATAACAATCGCGGACGATTACGCGCACCATCCGAAAGAACTTGAGGTAACGCTCAAGGCAGCGATGGGAATGGGCTTTAACAATGTTTGGGCGGTATTTCAGCCTTTCACCTATTCGAGAACAAAAATCCTTTTTGATGATTTTGTAAATGTTCTTAAAATCCCCGATAAAGTTGTTATGACAGAAATAATGGGCTCACGGGAAGTCAACACATACGGAATATACACCGCGGATCTTGCCGAAAAAATACCCGGCAGTGTATGGTTCAACACATTTGAGGAGGTTTCTCAATATGTTGTTGACCACGCTCAAAAAGGCGATTTTGTAATCACTCTCGGTTGCGGTGATATTTATAAAGCAGCAAAAATAATGATTAAAATGCTGCACGAAAAAAGCGAAAGGAATTGAAAAGTATGAAGTACTCTTTCAACAATAAGAATTTCAACGATTTCTCCGTTTATGAAATCAACAAGTTGCCTGCGAGAGCATATTTCATTCCCTATTCATCCAAAGCGGTTTTGCAAAAAACAAATTTTGTAAAAGAGCGTGTTTCATCCGATATGGTAACTGTTCTGTCGGGCAAATGGGATTTCGCCTATTTTAAAAAGAACACCGATGTTCCCAAAACAATTAATACATCCGAACTCGGTTTTGATGAGGTTAAAGTGCCTTCGACATGGCAGAGAACAGGCTATGAAAAGCCCGTATATATAAACTGGCAGTATGAATTCGACCACCCCGCCCCAAATGTTCCCGAAGAATGCTCTGTGGGCATTTACAGAAAAGTAATCACCCTTTCAAAAGGCAAAAAATATATTATATCGTTTCTCGGCGTTGCGGGCGGGCTGGATTTGTATATGAACGGAAAATTTGTCGGTTACAGTGAAGGCGCTCACAACACGGCGGAATTTGACCTTAAAAAATACGCGGTTGACGGTGAAAACGAAATTCTCGCGGTTGTTCACAAATGGTCAAACGGAACATACCTCGAATGTCAGGATATGTTCAGGGAAAACGGCATTTTTCGCGATGTTCTTCTTTATGAAATGCCCGATACATTCATAAATGACTTTTATATAGAATCGACAAAGAAAAAAGGCAAATGGAATTTGAACGTTAAGGCCGAAATAAAGGGCAGAACAGCGGGCTGCACCGTACGCGCCGAACTGTATGACGGTAAAAAACTCAAAGCGTCCGCTCTGGAAAAAGCAGGCGCTCAGACCGTGCTTGCGCTGGAAGGCCTTGATGTTGAAAGCTGGAATGCGGAAATTCCGAAGGTTTATGACCTGTTTATCACTCTTCTCAACAAAGACGGCGAGGTTATGACCTTGCGAAACATAACCGGCTTCAAAAAGGTTGAAATCAAGAAAAACATTTTCACATTTAACGGGCAAAAAATCAAATTCAAGGGCGTCAATCATCACGACACAAACCCGAAAACCGGCTACGCGATGAGCATAAAGGATATTGAGAAGGATATAAAACTTATGAAATCACTCAATGTCAACGCCGTGAGAACATCGCACTACCCTCCCGACCACCAGTTCCTTGTAATGTGCGACATCTACGGCCTTTATGTTGTTGACGAGGCAGACATTGAAACCCACGGCTGCGGCTCGCAATACTACGGCAATATTGACCTTATAAGCCACGACCCCGCCTGGGAGCCGCGCTATCTGGACAGAGTAAGCAGAATGTATTACCGCGACAGAAACCGCGTCTGTGTAACAATGTGGTCGCTCGGCAACGAAGCGGGCGGGTATAACAATCAGGATGCCTGTTACAGGTTCCTTCACGAAATCTGCCCGCAGATTCCCGTTCACTATGAGGGCGTTGTGCGCGGTGAAAGATTCGCTTATGATGTTATCTCCGAAATGTACACTCATCAGAACGATGTCGAAAAAACCGGCAAAAAAACAAGAGGCGCAAAATACAGCAAAAAGCCCTTCTTCCTTTGCGAGTACGCTCACGCTATGGGCGTCGGCCCCGGCGGACTTGAGGATTACTGGAAACACCTTTACAAATATGACAACCTTATGGGCGGCTGTATCTGGGAATGGGCGGACCACGCTGTTTACCATTCGCGCGGCAAGCTCAAATACACATACGGCGGCGACCACGGCGAGAAAAGGCATGACGGCAACTTCTGCGTTGACGGTCTTGTTTACCCCGACAGAACACCGCACACCGGCGCTTATGAGATGCAGGCCGTTTACCGCCCGGTAAGAGCATACTGGAACGCCGGCAAGCTGACCTTTGAAAACACAAACCGCTTCAGAAATTCCGATTATATAACCGCCGACTGTTGTGTTGTTCTTAACGGAAAAGATGTTCTGAATAAAAGTTCAATGCGGCTTGACATCGCACCCTGCTCAAAAGTTGAAGTTGATTTTCCCGTAAAAGTTCCGAAATCAAAATGCGATTTATTCATTAACATTACATACAGCGAAGGAAACGCTTTTACAGCAAAAGAACAGATTGTCATCAAAAATGACTTTGTATGTGACGCTCCGTCCTCAAAAGCGAAAGCGAAATTCGTCGCGGACGGCGACTGTGTTAAAATTCTGCTTGACAAAGGCGATATAACATTTGACGGCAAAACAGGTTTTATTGAAAGCTTCAGATATTCCGAAAAAGAGCTTATCAACAAAAAGCCTGCATTCTGCAAAGGGTTTTACCCCAACATTTTCAGGGCACTGCTTGACAATGACGCTTCACCGCGTGAAAGCTGGGAAAAAGCCGGCTATTCAGATTACCGCGTTGAGCTCAGCACAATAAACGCGAGCCAAAGCGGAAATAAAGTTTGCGTTGAAGAAGAATTTGCTCTTGTTTCCGGCAAAAAGAAAATTGCCCGCGTCACTCTGGAATACCTCATATCCGGCAACGGTGTTATGAATGTAGCCGCGCATTTTATGCCTCTTTCTTCCAAAACGGCGGCAAAGCACTTACCGCGCTTCGGTCTCACCCTTGAAATGCCCAAAGAGTTTAAATACATAGAATACTATGGGCTCGGAGAAAAAGAGAATATGTGCGATTTCAACGCTCAGTGCGTTATCGGCAGATATAAAACCGATATTCCATCAATGCAGGAAGCTTACATAAAGCCGCAGGATTCCGGCAACAGAACGGCAGTGAAGGAGCTTACGGTCACAAACAGAAAAGGCAACGGTCTTAAATTCTGCTTTGAAGAAAAGCCGTTCTCTTTCAATGCGCGCAACTACTGCCAAAGCACGCTTGTAAACGCGAAACATATTGAAGACCTGAATGATGAAAAAACATCTGTCATAAACATAGACGGTTTTCTTCGCGGAACGGGAACATCGAGCTGCGGTCCCGACACACTGCCGCCCTACGATGTTGACGCCGGCAAAGGGCTTGATTTCGCCTTTACCGTAATTCCCGTGTAATCAAAAGCTTTTTCAAACAATTAAGGCTGTACCGTTTTCGGTACAGCCTGTCTGCTTTATCTGCCGGAATACATTTTTTCGTAATAATCTTTATAATCGCCGTTAATGATATCTTCCCACCAGGTTTTGTTTTCAAGATACCATTTAACGGTTTTCTTTATGCCTTCATCAAATTTTGTTTCGGGCGACCAGCCGAGTTCACCGCTGATTTTAGACGGGTCAATGGCATATCTTAAATCGTGCCCCGCCCTGTCTTTAACATAAGTAATCAGCGATTCCGGTTTGCCGAGAATTGACAAAACCGTTTTAACCACATCAATATTTGTTTTTTCGTTATGCCCGCCGATGTTGTAAACCTCGCCCACACGGCCTTTTTCAATAATCATGGTTATTGCTTTGCAGTGATCTTCAACATACAGCCAATCCCTGACATTAAGCCCCTGCCCGTAAACGGGTATGTTCTCGTCATTGAGCGCTCTTGTTATGATGAGCGGAATAAGCTTTTCGGGAAAGTGATAAGGCCCGTAGTTATTTGAGCACCTTGAAACCGTGACCGGCAGACCGTATGTTCTGAAATAAGCGAGAGTGAGCAGATCGGCGGAAGCCTTTGAGGCGGAATATGGGCTTGATGTGTGAATGGGCGTTTCTTCGGTGAAGAACGAATCCGCGGCGTCAAGCGGAAGGTCGCCGTAAACCTCATCTGTTGAAACCTGATGATACCTTTTAACTCCGTGTTTTCTTGACGCATCAAGAAGGCTCGCGGTGCCCATAATATTGGTTTGAAGAAAAACCTCCGGGCTTTCTATTGAACGGTCAACATGGCTTTCGGCGGCAAAATTGACAACAACATCAAACCGCTGTTTTTCAAACAGTTCGTCAACAAAATCTCTGTCGGCTATATCGCCTTTGACAAAGGTCACTTTGCCGCTTTTCAGAGCGCTGTCAAGTGTTTTGAGGTTGCCCGCATAAGTCAGTTTGTCAAGACAAACCGTTTCATATTCCGGACGGTTTTCAAGCAGATAATAAATAAAATTACTGCCGATGAAGCCCGCTCCTCCGGTAACGAGTATTTTCAATTATCCGTTCCTCCGTCTTCATTTGATTGCTTTTTTCTTTTTTCTTCTTCAGGGTCAAACGGCGTTGATATTTTGCGGATATCTATTCTGTCATAAAGCTTTTTGAACCTTATGCCGACTTTATAATATGTGTTGCAGTTTTTGCAGTAATAAACCGCCCTGAAAAACTGATTGTAGAACTTCCAATCCTGAACCGTGGCGCACTTTCTGCCGCATTTTTCACAGTTGTAATTGAAAAGAGTTTTATCCACAATGGGGTTGTCTATGTTGCTGATAACCTTTGCCTTGAAAAACAGTTTTTCATAAAACTCATCCGTGCATCGGTAAGTAAAATTTGCAAAAACGGATTTGCTGTAAATTCTTCGCAGTATTTCCGCCGTAAGAAGGCTGTCATCAAGCGCCCTGTGAAAATTGTATTTGTCGGTGTCAATGCCCAACTCTTCCGCGGCAATGTGGAGCCCCTTCTGATTTTGCTGACCGGAGCCGGATATTTTCTGATAGCATTTCTGTAAATCACAGTAATTGTCAATAAACGGTATTGTATCTATTCCGTTGAGGTATTTGAAATTGTCCGTAAGAACCCTGAGGTCACTGTCGCCCCAGGTAAAAAACATGTTCTCATCCCTGCCGAGCCATTTGCGAAAATCCGAAAAAGTTTTTGTGAAAAGCTCGCCTGAGCGCACATCTTCATTTGTAATGTTTGTAAGCCTTTTGACACTGCTTCTGAGTTTTTTGCCCACCTGAGATCTTATTACCTGAGAATAAGTGTCAATCTCTTTGAAATCTTCATTGAGCATAACCGCTCCGATTTCGATTATTTCATTAAAGAAGCCCCTTTTTTTGCGGGAATAAGTATTATTCCATTCCAAATCCATTATTATGAAACGCATCAGAACATCCTTTGCAGTTTTATATTTATGATTTTACTACAATATATTGTTGTTTTCAAGTTTTTATTACATATTTATTGTTATATAATTATTATTGATTTTTTCATTTTCAAATAGTATTATTAAATTAGTTTTATATGGGAGGTTTGTGATGAGCAGCTGCAAACCTGTTAAATTAATTTACAACAGAGTATGGCGTTTATATTTCGGCGGAAAACTGCTTGATGAATTCAGAGGTCAAGCCGGTTCCGACGGCAATTTTCCCGAGGATTGGATTGCCTCCGTAGTGACCGCCAATAATCCCGACAGGGAAAACAAGCCCGAAAACGAGGGCCTGAGCAAAGCGGAAAACGGTGAGTATCTGCGCGATATTATCAATTCCGCGCCGGAATTCTATCTCGGCAGGGAGCATATTGAAAAGCACGGTTGCAATTTCGGCGTTCTGACCAAATTTCTCGATTCGGCCGAACGCCTGCCCGCACAGGTTCACCCCGACAAAAGGGCCGCGAAAAATCTGTTTCACTCGGATTTCGGGAAAACCGAAGCGTGGTACATTCTCGGCGGAAGAGAGATAAACGGCGAAAAACCTTACATATTGCTCGGATTTAAAGAAAAAGTCACAAAAGAGCGTTTAAAAGCTCTTTTTGACAAACAGGATATTTCCGCTATGTCGGCGCTTATGAATAAAATACCCGTAAACCCCGGTGATGTTTTTCTTATCGAGGGCGGAACGCCTCACGCGATAGGCCCCGGATGTTTTCTTATTGAAATTCAGGAACCTACTGACTACACCGTAAGCCTTGAGAAGTGCAACACTCTGGGCGAGAAAATGCCCGATTTTCTTTGCCACATGGGGCTCGGCTTTGACAAAATGTTTGACTGTTTCAACTATATTGAATATTCATTTGACGAGGTTGTAGCAAAATACAAAATAAAGCCGGTTGTTCTTGAGAAAGATGAAACCCATACATTAACCGAGCTGATAAGTTACGCCGACACGCCCTGTTTCTCTTTGCGCAGACTTGACATTGAAAATGATTACCGCCGTGAAAATAACGGAGGTAAACCTTCAGCTCTTGTTTGCATTGCGGGCGAGGGCCGCGTTGAGGGCGTAAAAATAAAAAAAGGTGAAAGTATGTTTATGCCCGCCTGCGCGCAAAGTGTTGAATTCAAGGGCGAAAACGGCTTCACACTGATTGAGTGTCTGCCGCCCCGCTGAACCGGAAGTAGTAATTATGGCTGAAAAAATCACAAATAAAAAATATATATTTCTTTTTATCCTTTTGTGCAGCGCCGTTTATTTCATAAGTTATTTAACGCGAAAAAACTATGACGCGGCGCTTGTTGAAATCTACACATCGCTGAACATACCCAAAACACTCGCGGGTCTGGCAAGCACGGGCGCTGTTATTACATACGGAACAGGTCAGCTTTTAAGCGGCGTTCTCGGCGACAGATTCAAGCCGAAATACATTATTGTGACCGGTCTTGTTATAACCGCTGTGTGCAATTTTGCCATTCCCGTTGTAAGCGCCAACATTTATTTAATGATAGCGGTTTGGTGCGTTAACGGCCTTGCGCAGGCTATGATGTGGCCGCCTATTGTGCGCATTATGAGCGACCTGCTTGATAATGACAATTATAAAAAAGCGGTTTTGTATGTTACCATAGCAAGCGCGCTCTCAACAATAACAGTATATATTCTTGTGCCCGTGTGCATAAAATTTTCAAGATGGCAGACCGCTTTTTTCATCAGCAGCGCAGCGGCGGTAATAATCTGCCTTATCTGGATTTCGGGAATGAGATTTTTTGAAAAGCAGGTGGACACTCCGAAATCTTCGGAAAACATAAACACCGTAAAAACCGCAAGTGTAAAGCTTGACAAAAAATATATCTTTATATCGGGTCTTATACCCATAGCGCTGGGCATTATTCTGCAGGGCACCCTTCGCGACGGAGTTACAACCTGGATGCCCTCGATTATCTCGGAGACATACAATCTTGAAACATCCGTTTCAATACTCTCAACCGTTGCCCTGCCTCTGCTCGCGATATTCAGTTCCACCGCCGCCTCGGCTGTTCAGCGCAAGCTGAAAAATGAGGTTTCAAGCGCCGCTCTTTTATATATAATCTCATTTGCAAGCGCGGTTATTCTGACGGTGTTCAGCAAAACAAGCGTTATTCTGTCAATAGGGCTTATGGCTGTAATCACCGCCTGTATGCACGGGATTAACCTTATGCTTGTTTGCGAGGTGCCGAACTATTTTTCAAAATTCAACAAGGTGTCAACTGTTTCGGGCATACTTAATTCATTCACATATATAGGCAGCGCGATTTCAATTTATGCCATTGCGGCCATAGCGGAAAAATTCAATGACTGGAAGATAAATTTTCTTATTTGGTCCATCATCAGTATTCTCGGTGTTTTCTGCTGTTTCGCCGCGCTGAAAAAATGGAAGACTTTCAGAAACTCATCAATTCAACCTGAATAAAACAATTTCAATAACGGAGGACAATATGACAAGATACTCTTCTGCAAAAGAAATCTACGCCTCATACGGTATTGACACCGAAAAGGCTATCGGCACGCTTGAAAACGTAACAATCAGCATTCACTGCTGGCAGGGCGACGATGTTGTAGGCTTTGACAGTAAAGAAGCTCTGTCGGGCGGCATTCAGACCACCGGCAACTACCCCGGCAAGGCGACAACCCCCGAAGAGCTTATGGCTGACATTGACAAGGCTTTTTCGCTGATTCCCGGCAAAAAAAAGCTGAACCTTCACGCAAGCTACGCGATATTTGACGGCGACCCCGTCGGCAGGGATGAACTGAAGCCAGAGCATTTCGCGAAATGGGTTGCGTTCGCAAAAGCGAGAAATATGGGCATTGACTTTAACCCCACCTTTTTTTCGCACCCTATGGTAAAAGACAATCTTACACTGTCATCGCCCGATGACGATGTGCGCGCTTACTGGATTAAGCATGGCAAAGCCTGCATTAAAATCGCGGAGTACTTCGCGAATGAAACGGGCGTGCCCTGCGTTATTAATTTCTGGATTCCCGACGGATACAAGGATATTCCTGCCGACAGGCTCTCGCCCCGCGAAAGGTTCAAAAAATCAATGGACGAAATTCTCTCACAGCCTTATGACAAATCAAAGGTGTATGTAACGCTTGAGTCAAAGGTTTTCGGAATAGGGCTTGAAAGCTACACAGTGGGCAGCGCGGAATTCTGCCTTTCATACGCAACAAAGGCCGGCATTACTCCCCTTATGGATAACGGCCATTATCACCCTACAGAACTTGTTTCAGACAAGATTTCCTCTCTGCTGCTGTTCAATGAAAAAATAGCGCTTCATGTCACAAGAGGAGTTCGCTGGGATTCCGACCATGTTGTTATTTTTGATGATGAAACAAAAGAGATAGCGAAAGAGATTGTAAGAAACAACGCCCTTGACCGCGTGTTTATCGCCACCGACTATTTTGACGCTTCAATAAACAGAATTTCCGCCTGGGTTACCGGGGTGAGAAGCATTCACAAAGCGTTGCTTTACGCCCTGCTTCAGCCCGACACCAAAATGAAGGAGCTGCAGGAAAGCGCGAAATTCACGCAGCTTATGGCGCTTTCGGAAGAAATGAAAACAGCGCCGTTCGGCGATGTATGGAACGAGTACCTTGAGCGTCAGGGTCTGAAAAATACATATTACGATGAAATAGAAAAATACGAAAAAGAGGTTCTCTCAAAGAGATAAGGGTTAAGGTACTGATTATTTCTGTGTATAAAAACGGCAGGATGCGCGAACATCCCGCCGTTTTTGTTATATGGTTTTAAGGTTTGATTTCAACTGTGGGGAGTAAACCGAACAGGCCTTTGAATAAGGCGATAAGCTTATCAAAGAAGCCCTGCTTTACTTTGATTTCAACATTCGCCGTCAGGTCTTTGCCGTTTGAATCCTTTTGAACAATGTTTTTGCCGTCAATAACCTTTATGGTGTATGTTGTGTCGGATTTGAGTTCAATCGGTTTATTGTTACTGTCTTTGGGCGTGGCTGTTGCGTTAAACGACCGAATGTTTTCATATTAAAACCGTTGATATTTCATCTTTAAGTGCCTGTAATACCGCACTGTCTTTTTCCGGGTTGTTAATAACGCTGTCAAGCATCCGCTCAACATCACGCGCCGCAATTCTTACGGCTTCTTTTTTAGCGGCTGCCACTTTTCGGCTTTCGCAGATTCTTTTTGCTTTTTTAAGCAATTCATCGGCTTCGCTTACATCCCTTGCGCGGTTAAACTGCGGGTATTTGTCATCTATGCTTTCAACCTCGCCGGTAACAATATCGCCCGCAAGTTTTATGGCGGTGTTGTTGGAGCCTATCTCGTGATACTGCCCGTCAAAAAGCCAGATTGTGTCGCGGAAAGGGCTTTGCGAAATATCCACCGATCTGTCGGGTGAAATATATCTGCCTTCTTTTTCAAAAGCCTCTCCGAGAGGCACCGACCGCGCTCCCGGTGCCGTAGAAGATATCTGAATAACGGAATCGGAATTTATGCTTTTTGCGCTTTTGAAAAGGGAGAGAAAATCAAAATCTCTGCTGTTCTGACCGAAATGTTTGTTGTAGCCGCAGATAAAATAAACTCCGACAGAGCATTTATCCCTGAGGGTCAGAAGTCTGTTGACAAGGTTGCACTGCGCCCTGTAATAAACAGCAGATTTTTCTTTGACATCAAGCAGTTTTTTATTGTTTGTGTTATTGAAAAGCTTTTCAACAACCTCGTTATATCTCTCCTTAGGCACAAGCGCCATAAAAGAAGTGTTGCGCAAAATAACGGAATGTACAACGCCGTCAATAAGGCTGCCGAAGACCTTTTCAATCTGTTTTTCTTTAACTCTTGAAAGAACAGATGAATATTTTTCGCCGAAAAAGCCTTTTATCTGCTGCGCGAAGTTTTCGCCCGTATTGAATGTAATGAGATCGGACAAACCGTCGCTTCCGTTCCACGCGCCGACTATACTGACAATTTTGCTTATATAATCGCCGTCAAGCGCCCCTGTTTCATCGGAATAGTATTTATCAATATAAGCGTTCACAACAGAAGCGCCCATGCTCATAGGCACAAGAACAACTTTTTTGCTGCCGGTTTTATTTTTCTGATCCTCCAAAACATCTTTGATTGTTTCATGCAGGGCGTCGGCGTCGGCGTAAATGTCTGAAAAAGGCGAGTAATTGAAACAATAGAGGTTTTCTTCCCCTATTTTTTCCGAAATGCTTTTGCAGGGAATATCCCGGTAGATGCGGCAAAGCATACTTTTTTCATATTCATCGCAGTATTCACCCGTTAAAAGGTTAATATGCCTGAGCTTGTCAAAAGACCTTGACCCGTAAATTTTGAGGCTGACATTTTCAGGCAGGCTGTCGCTTTCATCCACCACACAGCAGGAAAGAAGCGCGGAAAACAAATCGCGCACCGTTTTTGTTTTTATGAAATCCGCGGATGAGACAAGGGTCAAAAGCCCGCGAAGCAGTGTGCCCGTAAGCCTGAAATACATTTTAAGATTGAAATCTTTAAAGGCTATTTCTTTTTTTCTCGGAATCAGATTCCAGCAATAATCATCTGAGCCCTTCAAAGACGCCCAGGTCTGACCGATTCCCGTTACAAAAATCACGGGGTTATTACATTCGCCCATTTTGCATACTCCCGGAATACTTTTCTGTATAAAATAATATAGCACTCAAATGATTATTATTCAATACATTAATCGGCGTAAACACGGCGGCTTACCGATGAAAACGCGGGCCTGCTGACGCAAGCCCGCAATATTTTACTGCTGTTTGTTTATAAGACCGCTGATCGCGTGCCACAAATCGGTTTTGTTAAACCAGTTAACAAAATTCGCCGCAAGCTCAAGAATGATATTCTCAAAAACGGAACCTATCTTATAGCCGGTGTCACTGCCCAAGCCCGCGTAAGCATTCTCGCCGTCATAGCTTAAGCAGAAAATGCTCAGCGAATGCGGAGGAACAGACTGACTGATTTTGTTGTTGACAACGGCAACTTTCTGATAGCGCGGCGAGACAATGCCGTTGAGAAAACCGAATCTGTTTGCGAGGTTAAACAGACCGCTGCCGATATATCTCTGTTCGGCTGCAGGGTCTATTTTTGAGAAGCCGTTGAAATTGATTTTTATGTTTTTAGATTCCTGCGATGAGTTGACCACATTGACATAAATCTTTTTTGTTTCGGGATTAATGCTGACAACCTGATAAACATCATCTGTTCTGCCGCTGAGCGTGCTGTTAAGAACGCCTGAGCCGGTGTTGTTCATATAAAGCTGCTGAACATAATAGCTCGGAGTTCTGACAACCTCTTTTGAGTTGAACCAAATCAGGTTGGGCGCCCATTGGGTGTAGCCGTCTCTGGCGAAAAGAGGCGCGTAGCACGCCATTTCAACAATATCGCCGTTGCGCACAAGGTTGACCATATGCGCGGCTTCATCAACGGCAACCTGCAGATTGTTTTTGGTAATCTGATCTCCGCCGCCCCTGTGAACGGCATATTCGCCCACAAAAACCTTTGCGCCGTCACGGCTGTACGCGTCATATTTCTCGGCATTCGCGTAGGGCCACCAGGTAGGAACATAATAATGCTCATCAACTATTGTGTCGGTATATTTTTCGTTAATCTGCTCCCACGCGTACTCGTGTTCTTTACCGTCAGCCCACGCTCCCGCCGATGAAATAACCGTGATTTCGGGGTGCTGCTGTTTGACAGCGTTATAAATTACATCAAACCTTTCCCAATAATCCTCCATCCAGTTTTCATTACCGACGCCGAGATATTTCATATTAAAAGGCTCCGGATGGCCGTTCTCGGCTCTTTTCGCTCCCCAATAGGTATCTGCCGAGCCGTTCGCGTATTCTATCAAATCCATAATATCCTGAATATGCTGCTGCATTTCTTCGCTGTCAATGTCATATTTCCAGTCGCCCCTGCCCTGACACATAAGCCCGGCATGAACAATGGGGAGCGGCTGTGCGTCAAGATAATCGCAAAGGCAGAAATACTCATAAAAACCAACGGCAAGGCTTTGATTGTAGCCCCAGATGTTGGGGATCTGTTTACGCTCTTCAAGCGGACCTATTGTGTTTTTCCAGTTGTACGCATAGTCCCAGTCATAGGCTCCCTCAACAAGGCACCCGCCGGGGAAGCGCATAAAAGCGGGATTCAACTCTTTAAGAGCCTGAACAAGATCGGCGCGAAGGGTAGAATTCTTCCACATTTCATCACCGTAGCCGAAACTGTTATGCGAAACGAGCATAAAGAAATCAATATCCGCGCCCTGAGGAACAGAAAGCTGCAAAACCGTGTAATCTGTTTTTGACGGCTTTATTACGGCTGAATATTTTTCAAACCCGCCTTCAACATCAAACGAAACGGAGGCGACGCTCTGCTCTTTCTCATTTGTGAAAGCTGCTGAAATTTCACACTTTTTTTCACTTCTCGCGTAAAATGAGAAATCATATTCAACGCCTTTTTCAAGGTAGATGCCGAGAGTTGCGTCTTTATCGGGATAGCCGAAGTTACGCGCTACACAATCGGTAATCGCGTGCAAATAGTTAGGATTTGATTCACTCATAGGCTCTTCGTTTAAAAGTTTTGCCTCGCCCAAAGGAATCTCCCAGCCCGTCAATCTGCAGTCATAATCGGGAGCCCATGCGAGTTTTTGCTCAAATGAGTTGTTTCTGATAAGATTTGAACTTAATCCGCCGTCTGCCGCGAAATTGATATCCTCAAAGAATATACCGAAAAGGTTTTGACTTATCGGTTTGTATTCCCCTGCCCCGTCAACATCAATAACTGTGCAACTGCCTGCCGCGGAGACGGTATTTTGCGCGAACACACAGATTAACAGTGAGATAACGAGAATTATGCTTGTTAAAGCTTTAATTTTTTTCATAAAACGCCCTCCCGGTTTTATTTAAAATAACCTATATAATCAATTTTCAGTTTATCATCCCCGAACAGATGCGAATAGAGGTCAACAAAATAATCATCGGTCATTCCGGCAATATAATCCGTAACTATCTGATTGTGTTCGGTTTGCTCATAAGGCATTTTTCTCTGATAATGCGCTTTGTTTACATACTTTATATGATGGGTAAAAACCGGAGAATCATAATTGCCGCTTTTCAAATCATTCAAAAGACGCGCGTAAAGTTTTTCCATCATAGGTTTGACCGTTAAATCAACCGCGGATTTAATCCGCTCGTCGTTGTAAATCAGCCTGTAATTGTCTGCTTTTGCCTTTTTGAGCGCCTCAAAATGTGTGTCATCCATTTTAATATACGGCTTACCGTAGCTGTTTTCAACAATATTAACAATCAGATTATTGATAAACTCGGCGTTTGTCGAGCCGATTGCGCCTGCCTCAAATTTATCTTCATCAATTATTTTCGCGCGGGCGGCATCCTGCCTGTCTTTACCGAGGTATGCTATAATATCCGAAATGCGCATAACACAGCCTTCAAGAGTGGAAGGCACAAGCTTTTTTACACTTTCTTTGTCAAGGTAACAACTCTCAATCTGTCTGTCAAATTCCGAAAAATCTTCAATCGACACCGGCTTATATTCGCTTTTTTCAATTTCACCGTCATGAGCGGCAATGCCGCTTAAAGTCTGCAATGTGATATTGTAAGGAAAAACCGAATCCAAAACACGCACAGAGTGAATATTATGGCTGAAATGCCTGCCCGCGTAACTGTAAAACAGCTCATCAAGTATTTTCTCACCGGCGTGGCCGAACGGAGTGTGACCTATATCGTGCCCGAGAGCGATAGCCTCAATCAAATCAAGGTTCAGGTTAAGCGCTTTGCCTATTGTTCGCGCAATTCTCGAAACAAGCTGAACATGCAAGGCACGGCGGCTTATATCATCATTTTTATAAAAAGAAAACACCTGTGTTTTATCGGCGTATCTGTTGTAAAAAGGGCAATGAATAATTTTGTCGCAATCGCGGATAAACGCGGTGCGTATAATATTCGCTCTGTCTTTCTCGGGATTCCTGCGCAACGCTTTATCCTCATCAAAAGCAAGGCGGATAAATGAGTTTTCCGCCTTTTCGCACCGGATTCTTTCGGCAAGGTCTTCACTTAAATGTTCGTAGTACAGCATATAATCATCCGGATTGAATTATTTTAGACCATAATAACATATAACAAGCCCGGCTTCAAGAATTATTTGACCGCGGATAATGTTGCAAAGAACAGCGTTTAAAATGCCTTATAAAATTTTGAAAATTGTTTTTCAAAAAAATGAAATCTCGCTATTGATTTTTTCAAAAAACTGTGATAATATAATCAAGCATTAAATATGTTGCAACTTTCTCGGGGGTGTAGCTCACTTGGGAGAGCGCTTGAATGGCATTCAAGAGGTAAGGGGTTCGATCCCCCTCATCTCCACCAGTTCTTGAGAATCCGTAAATCCTTTTATATCAAGGGTTTGCGGGTTTTCTTTTTTGGCTGCCGTTCAAGCGCTCTCTGTGTCTGTACTGCAATTTTTTTGCGTTTTACTGCAATTATATTGCTTACATTATCTATTTAATTTTACATAAAGAAAGAGAAAAAATTTTATGAAGCAAACAATACATTGAGTTGGGCGATGGCATCGTCCTTGTTTTTGGGCTGAACATGAAGATAATGCTCGGTGGTCTGAAGTTTGGTGTGTCCCGTCATTGCCATAATGGTTTCAATATCAACACCCTGCGACTGTAACTGCGAAACATAAGTATGTCTGCAGCAGTGAGGTGTAAGTATCCTTACTTCGCCAACCTCTTCCAGCGCTTCCTTAAACATGTATCGGAAAGTGCTTGGATTGATAAATGCCGTTTTTGTTCCGTACCAGCAATATTCTTTATCGGTATTCCGTAATTTGATTGCGTATTGACGGAGATTCATCGGCACGGGAATTGTCCGGTAACTTTCCCTGGTTTTTGTGGGACCTATAACGGCTGTTCCTTTCTGCATTACAACCGCCTGATGAACATCTATCTTAGAGCCGTCAAAAGCAATATGCTTCGGCTGTAACGCAAGCAGTTCCTGCGTGCGCATCCCGGTTCCCAGCATAAGACGAATGCTCCAGCCAACGCGATCATCGGGCAGATATTTATTCACCCTGTAGATTTCTTCAGCAGTAAAGGAATCTTTTTTTGCCGCTTCTTCTTCCCCGAGTTGCCTTGGCCGTCTGAGTTTATCAGCCAATGCAACGGGGTTTCTTCTTATCATTTCATTTGCTTCTGCTTTTCGGAAAATTTGAAAAAGCATTCCGCGTATTTTTGAAGTGTAGGAAGAAGACCTTCCTTCCGCGGCCATTGATTTCAGCATTATTTCAATATCCAGTGCCTTGATTTCGCATATAGGAGTATCTTTGAAATAATCCTTGATTATTTTGAGAGTATATTTATAACTCTCATAGGTGGTCATTGTAACGGTTCCTTTGATATAGGCATACCACTTATCCGCCCATTTTGAAAAAGGTGTAAAGCCGTTAAGACCTTTAGTGCCGCTGCCATATTCTTCAATGTAATCTTCGCCGATTCTTCTTGCTTCCTTTTTAGTATTAGCAAAAAAACTCTTGCGTATTGGCTGACCGTTTAAATCACGGCCTATAATAACTTGCCACTCCCAAGATCCGTTAGGGTGCTTTCTGTAATGACCCTCACCGTTGGGGCGGCGTTTTGCCATAGACATTGCTCCTTCCATATTGGTTTTGCATAATCCTGCCTATGTGCCGCATCTTGAATGGCGGCATATTTATTGTAACATAATTACGGCAGAACTACAAGCATTTAGATTTAATCTGATATCGTATTCGTGTTTTTCAGCATCCATTCATTCAAATTATTTATCGTGACAAGTTTTCTGTTACCAATGTGCAGAGTGGGAAAAGATTCCGATGCAAGCAGATTATATGCCTGCGAAACCGATATTTTTAGGTATCTGGCTATATCCTTGGCGTTCATTACCTCTTGAATACCGTTGTTGGTGTTTTCGGTATTATTCATTTTCTCACCCCCATAGTGCGTCTTTTATTAATGAAATTATACATTCTTTACCTTTCCGGGTCAGAGCTTTTGCCCCTGTGTGTATTTTGAGTTTTCTCTGCCTCGTTTTGCCTGAGTTTCTCTTTATTCTTTTCAAGCTTTCCGAGCACGGATTCATTTTTCTTCTCCGGCTGAGCGCTGTCGGACTGAATATCCATATCGTCAAGAACGGTTGAAACAATTCTGCTGATGCGATACATTTCTTTGTATTTATCGCTGTTCTTTTCGGGAACATCATCTCCGAATGATTTGTATTCAGCCTTGAGTCTGTCATAGTCGGCTATAAACGGCTCAATATTTGTCAGCGAATCGTAACCGCGGCTCTTAAGATATTTTTCGGCTTTACGGTATCTGTCAATCTGTTCTTTATGGGTTTTGTAGTAACCGTCTTTGAAAAAAGATTTCAGATACTTGCCGTATGTTTCCTCAGTATCATAAATATCCCTGAGCTTTACAATAATCTGTTTTGTGTCTTTCATCTCTTTGCGGATTTTTTCCTTTTTGTCTGCGGAATCTATTATCCGCCTGAGATCTTTGACGGTTCTCAGATTGTTATTGCTCAGAAAAACTATAGCCGCTGAAACTTCCTTGAGATCTTTTATAGTGCAGTTTCTTTTTGCGTAAAAGCCCCAGTCGCTTCTCCCGCTCTTGCGGATTTCAAGATAGTCGAGAAGTATTTCCGTAAGTGTTGGTTCTTTGACTGAATTGGTCTTGAGCCTGCGAAGCTTATCGGCAATTTCGGAAATGACCGATTTGATCTTTCCGATTAATTCAAGCAGAGTCATTTTTTCTTTATTGTGTTCCTCAATGGCTCTGTTGAAATTACCGAGCTCGGTTTCAACACCCTGCTTCTCCAGACCGGATGCGTAAGGTCCGAGATGAACCGACGGAAGTCTGCCAATCTCTTGCCGTTCATATGAGCGCAAATCGATACGTACATCTATATTATTTTTTTCATAATACTTATTCTGTATCTTTGCCCATTCGCTGCGCCAGAGTTCACAGTTTTCTCTTTTGTTCCAGTCGGTCAGATCAACGCGGTGGCTTTTGAATTCGCCGGAAGGCAGTTTTATTCTTTCTCCGTTTTCATCGAGGTCGTATTCTTTTCTGCACTTCGGCATCCACTCTCCGTTTTCATCCAGCGACCTGAGAGTGAGAAGAATATGCGCGTGAGGGTTGCCGTCACCTTTATCGTGAATTGAAAAATCACAGCACATACCTTTTTTCACAAACTGCTCTTCGCAGAATTCTCTCACAAGTTCCGGCAGCTGCTCTTTCGGAATTTCATTCGGAAGTGCGGCAACAATATTTCTCGCAAGCTGGGAATTGTAACTTGTTTCAACAGACTCGGCTGAGTTCCAAAGTGTAGCTCTGTCATAAAACTTTTCGGGAGCATTTGCGGGCAGCAGAATTTCCGAATGCAAAACTTCTGGCTTTTTGTAAGCATAGTATTTTATTCTCTGCTCATAATCGCTGAAAAGGTTTTCGCCTGCGGCATAGGCCGCGCCGGAAACGGCTGAGGAACTCATGCGGTTTCTGATTGTGATTTTAAAATGCGGACACGCTATATATGAATCATCTCCTAAATAAAAGTATTGATTGTTGATAATAATTGTGATATCATAATGACAACAAAGACGACAAAGCTAATGACAAAAGTATTGTTGCTTCTTTATGACAATACTTCCTCTTTTTATTAAAAGCGTCATCGTCAATAATCATGCTTAGCATTTTTCAAAATGCTATTCTACTATCGCCTCACTCTTATAGAGGGATGACGGGTTATCCCTATATGATTATCGCTCTTAATCAAGCTTAATCGATTATTTCCCGATTATTCTATCCCACCTTATAGCAGCCGTTCTTATAGGTTTGCGCCGGGCGTGCAGTGTTGCATCACCGCACCGATTATTTCTTTGTAAATTTTCGGTGGGGGTGGTGTTTCTTTTTTTATTCTTTAAAACCCAAAAACTAAAAAATATAAAGGAGTTTAAAAATCATTATGGGTAAAAAAGAAAGAATAAAATATGATTCCGAATACATAGCTTATGTTGAGAGCGGTGAATCGGCTGCAGTGTTTGTTGCCAGAGATATCGCAAACGGAATTGATTTAAAAGGTAATTGGATTGATATTATTCACTATGACGGCAGATTTGTGCCTGATTCGGGTTGGGCATTCACAAATATCCGAATCGAATTATTTCCACGAAAGTCTAATCCACAATACAGCAAACATATGAGTGATGAAGAGAAAAAATACATCACATGGCAGGCTGCTCATAAAGATATAAATGAATTGAAATCAAGAAAATATCATGGGCCCAGATATGATCTGAAAGTTAAATCGGGTAGTAAATATGAGGTTAAATCTGCAAAAAGGATTAAGTGAATAATATTGGGGTAGCAACACCTGTTGCGAAGGGGCGTCAGCCCTTTGTCTGTAAGTGAGCGGAGCCGAACGTCCCCTTCAGGGCGCAATGGCACCTTCGGTGTATAATTGCGCATAGCAACAGGTTGCTATGGGGTTATTTCCGTAATTCCCTGTTCTCCGCAGAGAACCGTGCTATAAGTTTCTTTACCTCCGGCGTATCAAATGCGTAATTGAATATGATACGCAGCTCCTCATCGGTAAGATATTCCGCATCGGGAATGCATTTCTCGGCCTTAAGCCCGAGCGAAAAAATGAATTTGTTTCTTCCTTTTTTGTTAAGCAGTTTCTCTTTCGCTTCCAGGGCTTTGACCTTATCCTGATACATTCTCAGCTTTTTCGCATTTGCTTCCTGCTCGGAAGAAAGCTCATTAATCTGACTCTTCGCGTCTCTGGACATGTTTTATTCCTCCCGGTTCGGAAACGGTGCGCTTTGCGAAAGCTCTCTTAAGATCGTCAATGCTCTTGCCGTTCTCTCGCATAAAGGCGAGAATCTCATCATCCTTCGCCGCGGCTTTCTCCGCTTCAAGTTCTGCGTTGCGTTTCTGCAGTTCGGATATTTTAGCTTTGCAATCGGAAATTCTCTGATTGTTTTTCAGAATGCTTTCCTCAATTTTCTGTATTTTGGGATTCAAAATTATTCCTCCTTGTTGTTAATATTTTCATTTTTTTTGACGGCTGTGACGGCTGTGACAGCTGATTTGGGGTACTATTTAAGCCGTCATTGCTGTCATTGCTGTCATTTTCGGGAGTATCACGATAAAGACGGATCCATCTGCTGACGCTTGTTCTTCCGCTGATATAGTTGATATTGAAGCGGTTTTTAAGTTCGGAAGAGTTAACATTGAGCGTCTTTGTAATCATATTTACCGGTATGACGGCTCCCGATTCTTCAATCAGGTCGCTCGGTGTTCCGATCCACTCGGGATTCTTATCCGTAATCAGATTGACAATCTTCATCAGCTCGGGATCAATCCTCGTCTCGAAAGTTTCAACTTCGCGTTCCGTCATATCCCAGCAGAGAGTGTCGGTGTTTCTCACAAGCAGCAGTTTCTGGTCGGGCATATCTCTGCCGACAATCGAGAGTTCGGCGTTGTTGTAGGTGCGGCTTTCTTTAGTGAGAACCATCGCTCCGTTTGCACAGCCGAGTATTCCGGTTGTACCCGAAATCATTTCATAGATATCGGTTGCCTTCTGCTTCCTGGTATGATGAACAGGGAGAATACAGATTTTGTTTGAATCGGCAAACTGTTTCAGTCTTGAAATGACTTCGTAATCGCCGGCGTAGCTGTATCCTTCGTGAGTGTTCTCTCTTACCTTCTGCAGAGTATCGATAATGATGAGATTTGTATTCGGGCGGCCTCCGAGATAATGCTCCAACTGAGTTTCAAGACCGTCGGTAATTGTACCGGCGCTTATTGCAAAATCCAGTTTGTCGGTACCTTCAACTCCGAACATCGTGCTCATTCTTTTTTGAAGGCGGCTGAGATCATCTTCAAGGGCAAGATAAAGAACGTTACCCTGAGTAACCTTCATACCCCAGAACGGAATACCCATACTCACGTGATAGGCAATCTGACCCACAAGAAAACTCTTGCCTACCTTCGATGCGCCCGCGAGAATCTGAACACCGGGATAAAGGAAGTTTTCGATAATCGGCGGAGTGTCTTTGAACGAGTAGCTGTAAAGGTCGTTAAGGTTGGTGACAGACAGGCACGGCTTTGTAGGAATAACCCCCGCCTCTCTCTTATCCTTTTCCGCGAGAAAAATCTTCACTTCCGCAAGAGGGTTGCAATTGTCATCGTCCTGTGCTATACTTAATTTGTTAGTTTTAGGTGACTGTTCCGTGCCTGCGCCAACAGGCATACCGGGAACGGTCATTTCTGTTTTGTTCGAAGGATGTTGTGTCAGCCATCACAACACCTCGCTTTTCTTTTTTTGATCTTACGATTCATAATAATCATCCTTTCTTTGAATATTTATATCAGTCCTCTCGTTTGCGGGAGAAATAATATACGGAGAATAAAAGTCCTCTCAATATATAGCTGCGGGAGAAGGTCAAATGTAAGGATTTTCTAAAAGCTTTTTCAATAGGTAGCCAGCGAGAAAGCTAAAAAATTAACCATTCATCAAAAAATCCTGATACCTTAACGCAAATATTTACCCCTCTATATTTAGGCGGCGGGAGATAGTAAAAGTTGACGGTTTTGCTGAAATTTTTCTAAGATGAGTCAAACATAATATGTTCCTCCTTTGAAATTGATTATTTATATTGACCCTGACGGGCGAATATACCGGCAATCAGTCCCTCACTTGAATAGGAATGAAAATGGCACTTTTGGGGGTCCTGTTTTGAAAAAATTTTTTCTCTTCACTTTTATAGGTAAAAAACGATTCATTTTTTGCCCTATCTTGCGATTTTTTCCTCATATGTAATTGGTAAACAGAAGTCCATTTTTGGGGGTCTCTTTTCAAAAAAATTCTAAATCTTTTAACTGCCCTCCATATGTAATTGGAAAATAGAAGCAATTTTTTCACCCCTGATTTCATATTTTTTCAAACTTCCTTCAATATACGGAGATTTTGAAGCCGATTTGGGGCCCCTGATTCAAGAAAATTATTTATACTTTCACCATACGCAGATTTAAGTGCCGTTTTGCCCCCCATTTTTTCAATTGTTAACAAAATGTTTATAAATTCTCTCACTTGAATAGGAAAGAAAAAGACAAAAAGGTACACATAAAATCAAATAATTTTTTCTTCATATGTAATTGGTAAAT